>Ga0172362_10001015_pt1 | contig 23762 bp, 25 predicted proteins | sample LakKivs1_kivu2a2_FD_114534 | JGI IMG/M metagenome (GOLD analysis project Ga0172362, IMG submission 114534) | Sediment microbial communities from Lake Kivu, Rwanda - Sediment s1_kivu2a2 | ecosystem: Environmental > Aquatic > Freshwater > Lake > Sediment | place: Rwanda: Western Province, Lake... | reverse complement strand
GGATCTCCTGTGGTCATCTCAGGTTTGCTGTTCAAGCCGAGCCAAGGTGACAGGTTCCCTGCCGTCCTCCTGATGCACGGGTCCTTCGGGGACGCGGAATCGATGGCCTACTTCGGAGAACTCTTGGCCACCAAGGGCTACGTCGCACTCGCGATTTCGGGACCTGGGCAGGGGGGATCGACTGGCCCAGCGGAGACGAACGAGAACAGGCTGAACCTAACGGACGGACCGTACTACTCGTACTACTACAGGCTGCTTTACTCAGCCATGAGGGGGATCACTTTCCTGACGGAGTTGCCGTTCGTCGATGCCAGCAGGATAGCAGCTGCTGGTGCGTCCCAAGGGGGGCTTGAGTCACTCTGGCTCTCCGCCCTCGATGACAGGCTGAAGACGGTGGTCCCGATAGTCGGCGGCGGCAACTTCTCCCTGCTCGTGTACTCGGGTTCCCTCGCTCTGGGCCACTTGCCCAGTGACGTGAGGCTTGACGATCCCAGGGGCGAGGCGCTCATGAGGTATTTCGACCCCCTAGCCTACGTCACGAGGTCAAAGATGCCCGTCCTGATGTTGGTCGGCACTAGCGACGAGTTCTTCCCGCTGAGCGCCTACAACCAGACGTATTCCCATCTCGCGTCCGAGAAGGCGATACTCATAGTCCCGAACGCCGGTCACTTCATTGCCAGGGCCGAGTGGATTTCCGCTGCCGAGGCATGGCTCTCAAAGTGGCTGAAGAATCAAGGGAGCTTCCCTCAGGTGTCGATCGTGTCTGTCACGAGAGACAAGGGAGGAATGACCGTCAGGGCGGCAAGTACTGGCGTCGATGGAGTCGTCCTCAACTTCAGGGACGGATGGCCTTGGTCAAGATGGGAGACCTATCTCATGAATCGTTCCGGGGACTGCTGGACCGTTACTCTCCCACTGTCTGCCCTTGATGTGACAGTCTATGTCAGTGGCACCTTGGGCGGCAGTCAGATCGTGTCCTCGAACACGCAACTGTTCAAATCCGACATGGTGGCGCTTGTGTCAACCTTCGCCTTCCTGACGTGTGTATTCGTGGTCGCTCTGTTGGTCAGGGTCAGCCTCACAATGGACTGGCTATCTGCCCTTGAGAGGTCGATCACTTGGTGTGTGCTCTGGTCAACCATGCTCTTGCCTCTTCTGATAGGTGGTGGGGTGGCACCCCTGCCAGTCTGGACGGTAATGAACACGTTCGAGCTGTGGGTGAATCCGGCAGTGCCGTTCGTCATTCTCGCGTTGCTGCCTACGGGAGCGCTGATCGCTGGGGGGTCAGACCGCGCTCTAAAGGCCATCTCAGTCATCACCTTGATAGTCACGGGGCTCTTTTCTGCAGTCGTCCTCTCATATCTCGGCTCGAGAGTCAATCTAACCTTGGGCATGACCCTCTGGGTTCAACTGGCAATAATGGTGGCCTTGTTTGCTGAGCCCCTCATAGCGAAGAGGCCTCCGTCGCTGGACAGATCGATTGCGATTCTTTTTGAGAAGAAGACTAAGCAGTGACGGTGTCAGAGAAGTCGAACTGGGCTTTCCCGAATTCAACGATCGAGAACTTCATGTCAACTTTGTGTGAGCCTGGCGTGAGGCCACCGTCCTTCCTAACGATCACGTCCAGCGCGTCTCCCACCGTGAACTTGGTCGGGGTGTTCGCGATCTCAGAAACTGTCATTGCCAGCTCCCCTTTCTTTATGGTGACCGATTCTGACGGTATGGCCTGGCCATCGACAGCTATGATCACTTCACCCTTGAGTGTAGCAGAGCCGAGCTTGTTCTTCAGAGAGAATGCAAACCCTACCACCTTGTCGCCTTCCTTGACATTCTTCAAGCTCCCCTTTGCGTACAGCTGCCTCAACATATAGGCGGGTAACATTTCGCCTCACATGCGGACGCTACCGTAGGTTTTTTACTGTTTCCCCGCGGCGCGAGGTGGATCGAGTCTGGAACTCATTTGGCTTCGCCCAGAACGTGGGCTATGGCTTCACTCATGGGGAACACCTTCGGCTCCCCGTAGTCGGACACCCCCTTCTCCCCCAACTCCACGAAAACGACCCTGGATGTAGCAGCATCGACACACTTCTCCAACACGAGGCTTTTGACATCGTGTCGCAGCTTCGTCCCCGACATTCTGACGATAGATTTCGCCATGTACGCCATGTGTTGGCCGCCTATCAAGGAGTACCCCACAGCCCCAAGAGCTCCCTCTATATCGCCGACTGGCCTCTCCTCCTTCGCCTCCAGCGCTGCCTCGATGATCCTCTTTCCCGCAAGTCTCTCACCAACACTGCTCTTGAGCCAACTTGTAGCCACGAGGACGCAGTCATAGGAGCTGGCAAGCCTGACCAGCGAGTTGATCTGAACGGAGAGTCTGCCCTGGAGTTCCCTAGCCCTCGCAGCTAGGAACTGGGCTGGAGTCCCAAGAAGACTGGCATGGTAATGGGCGACTGCCGAATCGAGGATTATGATCCTCGGCCCCCAGTCGTTGGCCTCGATGTCTTCCTCAATGGACTTCGACGCAATTTTGTGTTGTTCGGCCATGGTCCCGGCCCGGTAGATCTTCATCGACTTCTCCAAGCCAGCCTTCTTCATCACCTCGCATAGACCTGAAAGCCTCACCTCGGACCAACCGCTTTCCGTGTCGAGCACCACGACAGATCCGTCCTCATCACAGAGGGAAAGGGCGATCGTCATGCATAGCGATGTCTTGCCAACGCCAGGAGCTCCGTACACGAGGTTCAATGACCCTGTCCTGATCCCACCGCCCAACAGCTCATCCAGCGCGTGCAATCCGGTCCTGATCTTGGTCATGATTCACAGCTCCCGACGAACGACAGGGCCCTCTTGCCCTTCTCCGCCAGCACGACTACTGATCTGGAGCCGACCTGTTCTATCGCCGCGTATCTGAGTCTGACAAGCCTACCTACCACGGACCCTCCCAGTCCCTTCGCCAGCTCGTTCGCTCGCCCTATGGTTTGGTCCAGATTGGGCTGTTTTTCAGCGATGTGTCTAATGATGTCGACAGCCACGTCAGCCTCCTCCCCAAAGTCTGAGACCAGCCAAGGCGGCAGATTCGTCTCACTGACTTTCAGCACGAAGGGTAAGATCCTTCTCTGCACCTCGTCGTCCGGCAGAGCGCGGGTCAGTCGGCTTAGGCGGTTGGCGTACGATCTGCGTCCGCTCGGGGATAGTATCTCTGTCCGTGGCGGATCCCCTCTTTCACGAGCGCTCACGAACATCATGAGTCGCATCTGCAGAGGGATTGATTGTGGAGAACGGCAAGCCAGCCCTATGTTCACCCCCTGCGAGACCAGTGAGCAGACGGTATCGAGGGGGAACTGGATACTCGCAGGAGACGACCTCGCCCTGGCGTCGAAGAAGACCGCAGGATGCGTGATCAGTATGAGGCCCCCGATATGAGTCGCCAGGTTTCTGATTCTGATCAAGCACGTCAGGCAGACCAGCGTGGCTTCATCCGCGGATGATATCATAGACATGTCGACCAAGGCGTCGTGCGACAGCATCGCTTTCATGTCGAAGTCCTCCCTGCCGCCCAAGTATTGGACCGAGGAAGGCCTTACAAGAAGCTCGAGTTCGTCGAACTCCTCCTCGATCAAATCCGCCGCGAGTGCCAAACCAGTGGGTTCCTTGCCCGCCATCGCGAGTTCCTGCGCCCTGCTCACTAGCTGACCGCTCGGATGTTCCTTGCCAACGGAGAACGCGGCGGCGTAGAGGCACTGGAGCACGGATGGACCCGACGGGCCGAAGGGCTTGAGGGGGTTGTACCTCCTCTGAACGGGGCGGACAACCACCATGTCCGTGATTTCGTGTGCGATCCCCGCCAACTCTCCGTACCTATCAAGGACAAACAGTTTCATGCCATGATCCTTGGCGTCTCTGAGCGCCTGTCCTGCAATTGAGGCGAATCGGGGCCCATGCACTATCAACCCACATGAAATCTCCTCCAGGGATAGCATGGAGGAACCCGAGGTCAAATCCATCTTCCGTCCCTCCATTCCAGAACATGCTCGTTCCCCAAGATCATGAGTGGCCTGGGACTGTGGTCCATTTTGCCTATGTTGTTCGGAAGAAGTTCTCGGGCTTGCTCCGTGAAAGGCAACAGAATCGCCCCAGACACGTTGTCAGTCAAGCGTACGGAACTTGAGCAGAGCCAGATGACCAGATCATGTGAGAGTGACTCATCAGGCTGGGAAGATATCAGAACCCTGGGTGAGTGGCGTCGGCGAACGTGCTGGGCCGCGCTTCGAATCAAGTCAAACTCAGGCGAATCAACGAACCATCCACTGCGCCAGAGCGAGTCCGCCATTGACCTCGCTGACTTCTGCCCAGGATCTTGGCATACAGCCGCCCAGAGCCCATGGGCAAGGTTCGGCGGAAGGCAGACCTGCGGCACTCCCGCCAGCGCAAGCACTGCAGGGATAGTATAGGGCGAGAGGGAGTGAACGTCTAAGCCGAAGCCCATCAGACAGGATTCCCATGACACCGACCTTTCCGACTCGACCTCTCCCAGCGAGATGGGATCAAATGACCCAACTGTCGCGAGCGGCCGGTCAGCCTCCGACCTTGACAAAACGAGTGCTATCTTGCCCTCCTCGGCCCTTTCTCTGAGTTGACGAATGAGTGATCTGCCCAAGCGGTTCAGAGAGCACGCGTGCGGCATGGACGCAACGGTAGATGACAGGCGCTTTGCTTCGCCAGCATCCTCAATCAGCTTGGGACGGGGGTAGTTCGCTATGCCAAAGGGTAGGCCAGTGTTGTTCCTGTGGCCCCATGGAGCTCCCATTGCGAACAATGTGACAGCTGCGCCCGCAATCCCCGGGGCGCCGTAAGGCAGGCCACTCCTGTACGCCACAAGTCCTGTGAGAAAGAAGGCTAGCGCGGGGATCAAAAGTTGAAGCGCTCGCCTTGAGTTTCTTGGGTCCAGCGACATCAAGACTACGCCGGCGAACGAGGATAGCGTCGGTATGGATGTCAGTCCCTTTGCTACTTCTTCGGCTGAAAGCAAGACGCAGATGTCGATGAGCACTGTCTGAACGGTTGCCCCGACAAGCAGGCCGATCAGACCCGCCTTGATCCACCTCGACGATGACCGCTTGGCCATGGCCGGTGGTTCGCGCGATGGCCCCATAACACCTCTGGGAAAACAACGGTTGCTTTGCTCGAAAGTGTCCATTTGCTATGGCCGACCGCAGTAATACGACTACAATGATGTCGCTGCCAAAGAGGAACTGCAGCTGGGTCGCAACCCAAATAAGCAATCAGGCCCATCTGAGCTCTTGGCATCACGATGAGCGTGGTCCAATCCATGATGGATCCGAAGACCTACGATGAGAAGGTCGACAGGGTCAGAATGATTCAGACTCACATATCGTGGGTTTTTCTGACCGGCAAGTATGCGTACAAGGTGAAGAAACCCGTCAATTTCGGATTTCTCGACTACACAACATTGGAGAAGAGGAGGCACTTCTGCGCGGAGGAGGTCAGGTTGAACAGCAGGTTCTCTCCAGAGATGTACTTGGGGGTCTTGCCAATAGCGAGAGAAGATGGTGGCTTCAGGATCAATGGCGCGGGCGACGCAGTCGAGTACACAGTGAAGACCCTGGAGATGCCTCAAGATGCTCTTCTGTCGAACCGACTAAAGGACGGGAGGGTGGATGCGGACATGATCGGCGACATTGCCAAGACCGTCGCTAGCTTCCATAGGAGAGCCGAGACGGGGGGCGACATCAACGAAGGAGGATCCGTGCGAACGATAGAGTTCAACTGGGACGAGAACTTCGAGCAGACTAGGGAATTCGTGGAAGTGACGCTGTCAAGAGAGCAGTTCGATCTCATTTCAAAGAAGGTTGGCGCCTTCGTCTCCGGCAACGAGGCTCTCTTCGAGACTAGGATAGGTGATGGCAAGATCAGAGACTGTCACGGTGACCTCCACTCACAGAGCATCTTCGTCACTGACAGGGTGTTCCTGTTTGACTGCATAGAGTTCAACACGCGCTTCAGATACAGCGACGTCGCTGCGGAGGTGGCCTTTCTTGCCATGGACCTCGACTATCATGAGAGAGCCGATCTGTCTGAGCACTTCGTCAACAGTTACTTGAGCTTCAACCCAGACGAGCAGATGAATGTGCTGCTTCCGTTCTATGAGTGCTACCGCGCATATGTGAAAGGAAAGGTCGTGTCGTTCAGGCTCAATGACCGCAAGACAAGCCAGACTGAGAGAGATATAGCACGCGAATCAGCGAGGACTTACTTTGACCTGTCTGTCAAGTACGCTAGATTACTATAGACCTCAAGCCCCTATCGATGGCGACCATCTCGGTCTCAGCGCCCAAGTCCTTGTTGCGGACGGCAACGGAATTGGTCCCGCTGTCATAGGTGAACACCGTCACGCCGTCCTTCAGAGGAGCCTCGAACCTTTCCTTCACCTTGATGTAGACATCGAAGGTCACGACGTTGCTTGAATCATCCTTTGATACGTATGTCTGCTCCAGCCTTCTTCTGACCACCGACTCTTCGCACACGCAGTAGACCAGGTAAGGCTTGTGCCCCATGGATCGCGCGATCGAGTATGCCCTCTCCCTGACTGAATTCCTCGAGAAGCTACCGTCGAGGATCGTGTTGCCTCTTGACAGGTAGGATGGGATCCTCCTCACTATCTCCTCATACGTCATCGAGTTCTGCCTCCATATCAGCTGCTGGTACTTGTCTGGGATAATAGGAAGAGGGTCAAACAACCTCTGGATGTCATATAACATCGGATCGTCCGCCCTCAGCAACTCCTGCATGCTACACTTCTTGAAAAGCTGTCTCCTCACGTCGTCTGTCGCCAACACCTTGGCACACGCGGTTGTAGCGAGGTATCTAGCTGCCGTCGTCTTTCCCGTCCTCGGGAGTCCGCACAACACCACCAACAACTCGGTGAGCGGACAGCACCGAGGAAGTCACGTAATAAAGCTGGCGCCTACGCTCGGATCTGGTTATCTGTCACGCGTTACCCAGATGGCATTCGGGCGGTGTCCGAGGTGGCTGTCAAGTTCTGCGCATCCGCAGAAGGAATTACACGGTCAGAAGGACGGGAACAACTTGAGGCCGAAGTCCAATGTTGTCGGCAAAGAGATATGTCATGTCCCATCGCTTGTGGCCCTAGCGACCCATTTCGCGCGTCTGAAGATACTTCGTGTACGCGAAATACGACGCGCACCCCAGGACTGACACGATGATCCCAGCGATCAACGTGTCCGCTCCCAGACCCAGCAAGAGGAGCAGGCTAAGCAGACCACCGACGATTGCATGAAGAGGACGCAGCGGTGCCTTGAACGCAGCTTCCTTGTCCGGCTTCGAGCGGTACAGTCTGAATGCTGAGTAGTTGGTGAGTAAGTGCGTGAACAGGACGCATGCACTGCCCAAGGAGGCCAGACCGGCCAGATCCACGGTCATAGCGAGGACGACGATGGCAGCACCCGAGAGCACGATCGAGTACACAGGCGTGTCAAATCGTTCATGAATTCTTGAAAGAACATATGGCATCTCTCCGTTCCTAGCCATGGCGAAGAAGATCCTGGATTGTCCCATCACTGATGTCAGGTTGACGCTGAAAGTGGCAAGCAGCGCCCCAAGTTCTACCACACTCCTCAGGCCAATAGCATCTGATGCATCAGCTATCGGTGTGGGTGAGTTGCCGAGCGCCTCATACCCTACTAGGCCGACCGCAGTTATCGACGTGAGCAGGTATATGACGGAGGATGCCGCCAGTGCCAGTACTATGGCCTGCGGGATGGTCTTCTGGGGGTTCTTAACTTCCTCTGCGGTCGTCGCTATTCTTGGGAAGCCGATGTATGCGAAATAGAACAGGCCTGCAGCTTGTATCACCGGGTATATGCCATTCGGGAACAGGTTGTTGAAGTGGGACAACTGCAGTTTTGGGAGCCCGACCAGCACAAACGCGATGAGAACCCCGATCTTTGCCAGAACAAGGAAATCATTCAGCAGAGCGGAGCGCTTGACCCCGATTGTGTTGAAGAACATGACCAGTGCGATCACCGCAAGTGCGCCGACCTTCACTGGCATGAACTCGAAGGCGGAGGAGAGGTAGTAACCAAAGCCCAAGCTGGCCGTAGCCCCCAAGACTATGTTCCCGGTCAGCCAGACCCAGCCTGTCAGGAATCCCATCGGATGAGATACCATTTCGTGCGCGTATTCGTAGACTCCCCCCGCCTTGGGCATGGTCGCGCCCAGCTCAGCGAAGCTCAGGGCTGTGAACGCGGCGCTGATGCCCGATATGATGACAGAGATAAAAACGGCCGGGCCAGCCATCCCAGTGGCCACCCCCATGACGACGAATATCCCAGCGCCGATTATCGCGCCCAGACCTATCGACGTGGCGTCCAACAGCCCGAGCTTGCGCTTCAGGACGGGCCTATTGGATTGGTCTGCTGCTAGGGACAAGGACTCATCGGCGCGTCAAGCGTTGATCTGATAAAGGTTGTTAGAAGAGAGCCTGGATGCTTGTCATCCAACCAGATGAAGGGATCAGGGAGACACCAGGCGGCTCTGGAAGTCCTTGACCCCAAGACATCCTTTGTGTCCTCTGCGTTCTATGACGTGGCCCTCTTCCTTGAGGTGGGCGGCTTGAGCTTTGACTCCCCCGGGGTATTTCTCATTGAGTTCTCCTTTGGATTTCAGCGTTCGCCAGTAGGGTGTTATGTGAGTTCTGCCCTGCGCCTTTGCCTCCTCAGCGGCATGCGCAGCGACCCAAGAGAATATCCCGGTCGTTATCGGACATGCTATCGTTGCTCCGTGCTTCTTCGCAAGCTTCTCCCGTATCAAGTTCACAGTGATCAGCTTCCCACTTGGTACTCTTCTCATGATTTCGTCCACTTCCATGGGAGCTGGAATCACGACCGTCCCGGTTCCCCATCTCTTGCTCATCCTCCCCGTGATCTTTTCGACCTTGGGCAGACCTTTGCTGTCTCGCAGCTTCTCCTGCCAAGATGTCCGCGCTCCCCTGGTCTTGCTCATTTGCTCTCCGTTCGCGATGCCGATATATTAGGAGTTCATCGAAGGAGCCTTGTGATGGCCTCGTGCGAAACTGAGCTAAGCCGTCTGGATCCCCGCCGGTGGTGGGTACGCAGGAGGGGATGGCAATCTGTGCTCAAAGAAGGCTCTGACATGCGGCTGGAGCAGATACGCGATGATGACACCGCTGATGAGTACCTGCACCAGGTCAGAGAGCGGTGTCCTCGGCAATGTGAGCACGGAAGTCACGACGCGGATTACTTCGATCACGAGCGCGGCCAACCAAGCCCAGTACTTGCCCCCCAGCAGTCCTCCGGCCAGCAACAGCTGAAGCGCTCCGACAAGGATCGTGATGACTCCGAAGAACCCCGCGTATGACCGGACAATCTGAACCAAAGGCTCCAGCCTTGGTGCTAGTTCGTTGACCGATGCGACGGCCACTGCAGCCACTGCGAGGGCACCCAAGGCAAAAGACACAACCCCCCTGACTAGCCAGAGTATTCCGACGAGGGTTACGCCAAGTGGTTTCCTCGGAGACGACATACGGGCGAACTCTTTCCGCTTTCTTATAAGGATAGAGAACCAATCGTATTTAGCCGCAGGCTTATATCAGCGCCGCCTGCATCATTGCCCATGATCATAGACGTCCATACGCACTGCTCACCCACGCCCGGTTGGCTTTCGTATGATCCTGTGAAGGACGCATACATGCGTTGGATTACCGTATCAGAACTGATTGACAGGATGAGACAAGAGGGAATAGATAAGGCCGCCGTTCTTCCGATTGGCAGCCCTGAGAGCTCCATAGAGCCCGTCACCACACATGAGGTCTTGGACATGTGCAGGCATCATGAGAAGGAACTCATCGCATTCTGCAACCCTGACCCACGGCTCTGCATGGGAGTGGAGAAGTACATGGCCTTCATTCTCGAGGAGTACAAGAAGCAAGGTTGCGTCGGGGTGGGAGAGATTACTGCCAACGTGGCATTCGACGACCCCAAGGTCTTGAACATGTTCAGGATCTGTGAGGAGATAGGACTGCCTGTCCTGTTTCACATAGGCCCGCATCTAGGGGGATGCTATGGCTTAGTGGATGAACTGCATCTGCCGAGACTCGAGAGCTGCTTGAGATCTTTTCCGGACCTTGTCTTCATTGGCCATTCACAGCCCTTCTGGGCTGAGATATCCGGTGACCTGAAGGTGGAAGATAGAAACGGCTACCCCAGCGGTCCCGTCGCCCCCGGAGGAAAGCTGCTTGAGCTGTTCAGGTCCTTCCCGAATCTCCACGCAGACCTTTCGGCAGGGAGTGGGTACAACGCGGTGTCAAGAGACCCTAGTTTCGGGGTCGACTTCATGGAGGAATTCCAGGACAGACTGATGTTCGGCACCGACTTGGACTGCCCAGGTCAAGACCTCCCTCTGCTGGGATACCTGAGAAGCCTTGAGAAGTCTGGCAGATTGAGCCGCCGCGTGATAGACAAGATCACCTATAGGAACGCGGCGAAGTTGTTACGCTTGCCGGTAGGATGATGACTGCTCCTAGGAGAGCGGAGGAGAGGCTGAATGACATTCACACCTGGGTCTAAAAAGAAGGGCAAATGGGCCGCGCTGTACCGATGCTGCTGGTCTACACGCGAGAATGGTCACGGTCTCGAAAGGATAAAGCCATCTGAACAGTCATTCACGACATGCCCTTGGGGTCGGAGATTCGCCATGAACTGGATGCCTTTGCTAGCGGAAGTGAGTAACTGATGGTCGCCGACGAAAGAGTCAGGAAGACCGTGGAGGAACTAGGCAACCATTTGCTTGCCTTCGCGGCAAAGGGTATGGACAGCAGCTCGACCAAGAAGCTCCTAAGGGACATAAAGGCTTCGCACAGGATCTTCGTTTATGCCGCAGGGAGGTCGGGCATGATCGGACGGTGCTTCGCTCAGAGGCTGATGCACATCGGACTCGAAGCCTACTTCATAGGAGAGACTCTGACTCCTTCACTGTCTCAGGACGACCTCCTGATTGCAGTCTCCGGATCTGGTGTCACCACGAGCACTCTTGCTATAGCCAAGAGGGCAAAGGAACTTGGCGCCAAAGTCGTTGCGGTCACTGCTCATCCGGACTCCCCGTTGGGCAAGCTAGCAAGCATCGTCGTGCCGATCAAGGGTAAGACCAAGCTCATGGAGTTCAGCAGCTACGCGCCCTTCACCAGCCAGTTCGATGTAACAGCGCTGTCATACTTGGATGGCATTGTGAGTCAACTCATGGCTGACCTGGCGGTGAGCGAGAAGGCCATAGAAGACAGGCACGCCACGGTGGAATGACCATGAGAGAGTTTGATGTCGTTGGATACGGCGAGGTCGCGATAGACTTCATCATCCGGACGGAGAGAATAGCCAGCCTCGACGACAAAATATGGGCGAAGAGCTATGTGAGGCAATTGGGAGGGGTCACCTGCAATTTCTGTGTTGGCCTCAGTAGACTCGACAGGAGGACCGCTTTCATGGGCGCCATAGGGGATGATCAAGACGGCAAAGAGATCAGGACGGGTCTGGAGTCCGAGGGGGTGAACACGAGCACGCTCAGGACAATGGCCCAGGGAGGCTCCCCCGTGAACTACATAATAACAGCCGAGGGAGGGACGAGGCTCATCCTCCAATCGCCCAATATGGTTGCAACCCAGCTCAGACCAAGTGACATAACACGTGACACGGTGCCCGGATGTAGTGTGTTCCACACGAGCGCCATAATCCCGGAGACCGCTGCGAAGATCGCGTCGCTGTCAAAGGAGGCGGGCGCCATGATATCTTTTGATCTGGAGAGACACGTGGCGGAGATGGGTAATGAGAGAATCGAGCCCCTACTCAAATTGACCGACATCCTATTCACAGCATCAGAATCCTTGAGGGTTCTTGGACTTGATGAGAGCCCCAACTCGCTAGACAAGCTGTTGGAAAGGGGGCCGAAGGTGGTAATACTGAAGAGAGGAAGGGAGGGAGTGATTGTGATCACGAACGAGGAGAAAGTCGCTGTGGAGGCATACGAAGTACAAGTCGTGGATTCAACCGGTGCCGGCGACGCGTTCGCTGCTGGATTCGTTTCGGGCGTCCTAGACGGAGCATCTTGGGTGGAAGCGGCGGCGCTGGGAAACGCAGTCGCGGCCATGAAGTGCACTAAGATGGGAGCACAGGCGGGGCTGCCTACGAGGGGCCAAGTCGAGGCTTTCGTCTCTGCGCGAGGGAAACCGCATCACCGCGATCTTGCCTGGTAACTTCCCTCTTGGTCTCGCGAGGGAGTCGTCCTCGCAGGCCACCCGAAGCAGAACGAATGTGATCAGCGAGTGACCAGGGAAACGGAGTGTTGAACGCCGAGTTGAGGCCGGAGCCAGCTGAGGATGTCTACTGCGGTCTATGACCTCGCTCATCGCTTCGAAGCGAAAAGAATCATCAGAAGGGAGGCCGCGACGGAGGTGCCAAGGCTATAAGTGAATGCGGCAGCAGATCCCAAGTTATCCCACAATAGCCCGACCGCGGTGTTCGCGACCAAGTAGGAAACCCCCACAGTCAGGTAGTAAACCCCATACGCTGTCCCCCTCAACCTCGTGTCCACGTATCCGGGTATGACAGCCCGCTGCACCGTCTCAACAGCTCCCATGTAGAGGCCAAAAGCGCATGAGGCAATCAGCGCCTTGACGATGCCTCCATAGGGAAGAAGCATTACCACATTTGTCGCCGCCAGCAGCCCATATGCCAAAGCGAGCATTCGCTCCCTGCCCAACTTGTCAGATGCAGTTCCGATCGGGATCGCGATTGTGACGGTCAGCAGGTTGATCAGCATGTATACAAGGGGAACGTACTGATCCGGCACTCCGGCCTCCCCTGCGAAGACCAATACGAAGGAGTAGTCATAGGCACCGATGGAGAAGATCGCCACGACAGAGAGGAACTTCAGGAAGTCGGCACTTGCGGCCTCTCTGATGTTAGCCAACAGAGTTCCCCCTGCCTTTGCCGCCGCTGTCTCCTGCACGAAGAAGACGAGAACCAGAAGTGCGATGAGGGCGGGTACCAGTGAAAAGTAGAACAGTCCTCTGAATGACAGCATGGGAAAAAGCAGTGTTGCCAGCAATGGGCCCACGATTGCGCCAGCTTGATCAAGGGTTCTGTGCAGGCCAAACGCCTTGCCCAATTTGCCGCCAGGCACTGAAGCGCTCAATAGGGAATCCCTCGGAGCGGTCCTAACAGCCTTGCCTATCCTGTCTGTAAGCCTCACGATCAGTGCGTCGGTCCAGTTGGATGCGACTACGAAGAGGGGCTTGGCCACTGTCGACACCCCATAGCCGACCAAGACGAGGAGCTTCCTTCTCCCTATCCAGTCAGAGACGTAGCCGGATACCATCCGCAATATGTTGCTTGAAGCTTCGGCTACCCCCTCGATGAGTCCGAGTTCCGCCTTTGATGCTCCCAGGACCTCGACTATAAAAGATGGTAGAACGCTGAAGACCATTTCGCTTGAGATGTCGGTGAAGAAACTCACAGCGCCGAGTGCGTAGATGTTTCTCATGCCGGAATCGGCCCGCTTCTCATCGGTCATCGGGTTCAGCACAACCTCTGCCGAATCAGAGTGACTGTGATAATAAGTGTGTTTCACGAACGCCTGTGTAGAAGAAACGCGGGAAGCGCAATCAGAATATTCTTTGCGTCAGAGTCAGGCAGATGGTCGAGGCTAGCAATGGTCTTCTCCTCGAACTCGCTGGCCGCCTCCTTGGCCTCTTCCTCTATTCCAGCGTCCTTCATCATTCCAATGACACGCGCGACATCAGACTCTGTGAGAGAATCCGCCGAAAGGGCAGCCAGCAGCTTGCCCCTATCTCTTTCATCGAGCCTTCCGAGCGCTAGAACGACCGCGATGTTCCCGAGCTTGTGGCTGGAGATGTCCTTGCCTATCTTCTTGCCCAACTCCTGCTCCTCGCCGAATATGTCCAATATGTCATCGGTGGCTTGGAACAGGCACCCGACGTTCATACCGTAGCTGCCTAGGGCTTCCTCAACAGCTGGCGGGGCATCCGCCACTATGGCCCCTGATCGCGTGCACCCCTCGAACAACGAGGACGTCTTCTTCTTGACCATCAGAAGATACTCGTCCATGGTCACGCTCTTCTTGTGATACTTTCTCAGAAAGGGCTCGTCCCTTGCTCTGGCCTCCAAGAGTAGGTCGAGCATTCCCCCTTCAAGCACGTTGTCGATCACCTTTGTCATAAGCGCTGATAGCTTGGCAGAGTTCTTGGAGTCCCTCAGTGCCCTTTCCATCGCCTCCCTGTATCGGAAGCAAGTGAAGAGTGATATCACCTCGCCGTACTCTATGCGCATGGTGGGGCTTCCCCGGCGCATTTCTCCTCTGTCAATCACGTCGTCGAATAACAGAGTGGTATTGTGCGCTATCTCGTACGCGGCCGCGGCCGGAATCGCGTCATCGACCCTGCCTCCCGCGGCTTCTGCACTCAGCATCACCAAGGCCGGCCTTATCCTCTTGCCGCCCGTCCTAATTTGGTACATCATTGCCTCCCTGAGTTCGGGATAAGTCGCTTGAGCCAGGTACCTCTCCAGAGCGGGTTCCACTCTCTTGCTCAACTCCGCTATTCTGTCCAACAAGGCGGGCTCTCGGCAATCGTCCGCCCCGCTCTATATAACCTTCGGAGGGGTTACGCTCTCTTGATTAGGCGGACCAAACTCAAGCTCATCCTTACCGGTTGTCCCACTCGATGCAAGCCTCATGGACGCATGGACTCGGTGAGTCTCGCGAGCCTTCTGAATGCGCCTAACCTTTCCTTGTCGCCGATCATTGCCCTTTCCAGCGCGTCCTTGATCGTGGCGGTCGCCTCGTCCATCCTTTTCCTGTTGACCGGATATGGTATTCCATCCTTGCCGCCAAATGAGAACGAATACTTCACTGGATCCCTCCGGCTGACATGCGCACCGTAGATTATCTCAGAGACTAATGCCAGGGCCCTTATGGTCGCAGGGCCAATTCCCTTGATTCCGAGGAGCTCCTCGTAGTTGCCCGGCTTCAGCTCATAGGCCTGCCTCAACGCCTCCCAGTTCAGCCTGCCCTCCGCCACAACCCTGTAGAAGCTCTCGGGCTTTTCCTCGAAGCTGGGAAGCCACTCCATCAGCGATGATTGGTGCTCATCTTTGACGCTAGTGAGGTGTCTTCTCAACGACTGAGGGCCGTCCGAGATGAGGTCAACGCTGACATTCGTGGCCTCTTCGCTCTCGCGCGAGGTCATGTCGAGAACCTTGTCAACGGTCCTGTCTCCGACTATTCCAGTATGGGGTTCCTCAACAAAGCTGCGAAGCTGTTCGGAGGTCCAGTGGTATCTTCGCGCGGACTTCAGCGAGGTGTTCATCCCCTGCTGAACGACGGTCCAGTTGCCTGATCCTGTGAAGAAGAACACGTGGTGGTATATCTGGTATCCCGCTTGGATCGCGGCTGAGTCGACCTTGGCTGACATCTTGGAGGCATACACCAGGCTATCCGGATCGGCGTGCGAGAAGGATGGTGCGTCACATATTTCGCGGATTTCCTCAGGAGCCCACCTCGATTTCCTTCCCTTCCCACCCGCCGCCTTGACTCCGACCTCGACTGCATTCAGGACATCCTTCAACACCGTGGAGGTCACGGTGGTACTTCCGCTCGAGTCCCAGTCATACCCAAGCGTGTTCGAAAGAGCTTGGAACCAAATCGGGTCGGACAGTCGTCTCATGATCTCATCAGGACCTCTGTCCATCCATATGGCAGTCAGGATGGCCTCAGAAAGTGACCTCATCCTGGGAACCAGCCACTGCGGAGCTCTGCCGCCGTGGAGCCGGAGCTCAAAGGTGCCGGACCTCCTCATCGGGACGCTACAGCTCGATCCCACTCACTCCGAGATAAGCCTACTGTCATGTAAGTAGACGTTTTTGCACGCTTCCGATGGCGGTCGTACAATGGGGCAAAGCCGCGTCCGCTCGGCGGAGAACATCCGCGGGAGGCAGCAAGCGGAACGGTCGACGAAAGAGCATCTTATTAACCCGTTCTCCGCTTTGTCGGCATCGTTCTTGGCCAATGTCATCAAAGTCGATGCTGTTACGCCTGACACATCTGAAATCGAAAAGGCCGCTGCTGTGATTCGTGATGGAGGGCTGGTCGCGTTTCCGACCGAGACCGTCTACGGACTTGGGGCGGACTCGTTCAACGAGGAGGCATGCAGGGCAATATACAGGGCCAAGAAGAGGCCCCTCGACAATCCTTCGATAGTCCACATCTGTGACAGGCGACAGCTTGAGGCCGTTGCGACTCACATTCCAGAGACAGCCAGCAGGGTGGAAGAGAAGGCATGGCCTGGCCCGCTGACCATAGTGGTCAAGAAGTCCAAATCCCTTCCATCTGTCCCGACCGGAGGATTGGACTCAGTCGCAGTTAGGATGCCCGCCCATCCTGTAGCTCTGAAACTCATTGAGCTGTCAGGGACCCCCATAGCTGCTCCAAGCGCGAATCTTTCGGGCAGACCGAGCCCAACAAACCCGCAACATGTGACAGATGACCTAGGAGACGCGATCGACATGGTCCTCGATGCTGGGGACACCTTCTTCGGCGTGGAATCGACAATAGTTGACCTCAGAGGCAAGACTCCCGTCCTGTTAAGGCCTGGCCCATTCACAGTAAGCGAGCTGCAAAGGCTGTTGGGCGCCAAGGTCAGGATCTCCAAGGCTGCCAAGGGTTGGGCCGAGGCGGAAGTCGCTATGGCGCCAGGCATGAAGTACAGGCACTACGCCCCAAACACGAAGCTTGTGCTTGTCGACACTGGTACGGATATCAGCACGGTGAGGCATTCAACGATGTTCGTGGCTGAGAGGTACAAAGGCGCGGGAGAGAGGGTGTTGGTGCTCTCGACTGACGAGATCGCGTCCGCTTATGCGCGCGAAGGTTACGACGTGCTGAGTTTGGGGGCCAGGGGGAACCTGTACACCGTGGCTAGGAACCTGTATGCACGCCTCAGACAGGTAGATGCGCTCGGAGCCACAGTCGTCGTGAGCGAATCGTTCGAGGATAGAGGCATCGGCTTGGCCATAATGAACAGGCTTAGAAAGGCCGCGAGCGTCTCCATCCGATCACTCTAGGCGCATCAAATCCGGTCGCAAGGGAACGTTTATTACACCCTAATAGAAATGCGACTCATGAGTTCTCAGAGGGTGAGGGACCCAATCTGTGGCATGATGGTGAACCCAAAGGCCGCCATAAAGGTCACAGTGGACGGCGAAACCTACTACGCCTGCTCAGAGCGCTGCGCCAGTCAGATAAGGCTGAGAAGGGGCAAGCGGTGAGCCCACATGCCCGGCTCTGACGAGAGCCATGCCACGCCGGTCAGGGAACGCGAGGTGTTGAAGCTGAACAACTGGACATGCTACAGTTGCGGCCTAGAGCTGGCCCACAGGCTGATGAAGGTCAAAGGCGTCAAGGACGTCTCCCTCAACTTCTTCACTCAACAGGTGTTGATCGATCACGAGGGAGCAAGAATGGAGGACATTGAGAGGGAAATCGACAAGCTCGACCTGAGAATTGAAGGCAAGGGGATGAAGTGAGCCATGGCTCGCGACGTTGTCTGCGGCATGTACGTCGACGAGAACCTCGCGGAGTTCAAGGTCACTAGAAGGGGCAAGACATACTATTTTTGCAGCGAGGAATGCTACAAGGAGTTCCTGAGGCCCGAGGTGGAACTGCGGAACGTCAGAAACTCCGCCATTCTGAGCTTGATCGGGGCCGCGTTACTGATGGCGCTTGACTGGTCCCATATTCTGCCGGAACAGGAAGCCCGCTTGGCGATGTTCTTGATCACAACGCCGATTCAGTTCGGGATCGGCCTAGTCTTCTACAAGGGTTTGATCGACGCGATCAAGTCGAGGCAGGCGAACATGGATTCTCTGATAGCGGTAGGCACGTCTGCCGCTTACCTTTACAGCGCAGCCGCGACCTTCGTGCCGGACCTGGTGACTGGCGTGCCAGGAGCGATCCCCCCTGTGTACTTTATGGACTCTGCCCTAATCATCGGGCTGATACTCATCGGCAGGTACCTTGAGCACTCCGTGAAACAAGGGGCATCGGAGGCCGTCACTAGGTTGCTTGAGGTCCAGCCAGCTACAGCGAAGGTCATCCGAGATGGCGGGGAACAGTCCATCCCGGTCGAGGAGCTGAAGGTGGGCGACAGGGTGATCGTCAGGCCAGGAGAACGACTGCCCGTAGACGGCAGAATTGTAGAAGGTCAGTCGTCACTTGATCTATCGCTCATCACGGGGGAGTCGATGCCCATCGATGTCAGTGTCGGTCGTGACGTGGCCGCGGGTGCCGTCAACCTCACAGGGCTTCTGACGGTCGAGGCGACGAGGCTTGTGAGCGAGTCGACCCTGGCGAACATCACATCCATGGTTGAAGGGGCGATCCTTTCGAAGGCACCGATGCAGAGGTTGGCCGACTCAGTCGCCGCTCGCTTCGTTCCCGCCGTCATCCTTGTGGCCACAATTGCCTTCGTGGCGTGGACATTCGTCGGGGGAATGCCTCTGAGTTTCGCGCTCACCGCCTCTGTAGCCGTGCTGATCATCGCTTGCCCCTGCGCCTTGGGGTTGGCCACGCCAGCCGCCCTCACGATAGGAGTGTCGAAAGCTGCCGAGTATGGGATACTGATTAAGGGAGGCGAGGAGCTGGAGAGAGCGAGCGGGGTCACAACAGTACTACTGGACAAGACAGGCACGCTGACTTTGGGCAAGCCCGCTGTCACTGACGCGATTCCTGTAGGAACCCTTTCAAGAGAGGAACTTGTGAGAATCGTCGCCTCTGCTGAATATGGCTCGGAGCACCCTGTGGCCAAGGCGATAGCCGACGAAGCGCACAGGGTCGGCATCAAAGCAGAAAGGCCGGCCTCGTTCGAGGCCTTGCCTGGACGGGGCATAGCCGCGGAAGTCGACGGGATGCACGTGCTGGTGGGAAACGAGGAGCTGATGAGGGAGAAACGCGTCCCGATGCAAGAACAGGCGATGAGGTCGCTGTCCGAGCTGGAGGGGGAAGGAAAGACGGTGCTGCTACTGGCAATGGATGGAGGTTTGGTTGGGCTGATCGGTTTAGCCGACCAACCGAAGCGAACCTCCGCGGAAGCGATCGGGCTCTTGAAGAGACTTGGGGTCAGGCCCGTCATGATAACCGGGGACAACGAAAGGGTGGCCAGAGCAGTTTCCGCGGGCCTGGGCATCGACCGTTTCGTAGCACGAGTTCAACCAGCAGAAAAGTCTGTAGCCGTTGGTGAGTTCAGATCAAAGGGCGAGGTCGTGGCGATGGCCGGCGATGGCATCAACGATGCGCCAGCTCTTGCAGCCGCCGACATAGGGATAGCAATGGGAGGAGGTACGGACGTGGCAAAGGAGACGGGCGGGATAATCCTGATGAACGACGACCCGAGGGGCATAGCAGCAGCGATAGATGCGAGCAAGTCCATGTCGAGGAAGATCAAGGAGAACCTGTTCTGGGCCTTCATCTACAACGTTCTGCTTATCCCGGTAGCCGCAGGCGTGCTCTATCCGTTCACAGGCTGGCTGATGAGCCCAGTGCTTTCCGCCTTCGCTATGGCGATGAGTTCGATTACGGTCACTTTGAACTCGCTCTCGCTTAGGAACTACAGGCCCCCCTGGGCCCGCTCGCCTTAGGTCGGCTCTTCTCGTTTCCGCGCGGTCACGTGGTCTATGGTGGGGGAGGCGGGGTCGGGGCCCTGCCCCTTCTCATCACCAGTACTATGACTACTCCCTCCAGCAGCATCAACAATGCTACAGTAGCCAAGAACAGAACCTCGGACCCGAAGAGCCCGACCAGACTGAATCCACCCGAGGTGGAGGTCGTGGAAGCCGCGGGGTACGTGAGCCAGTCAACGGGCCTCGGAAGCTCATCGTAGAGATACCACGACTCGCTCTCGAAGTACAGGCTTATGGTGCCTGACTGACTCATCTGCAGGGCGTCAAGGGGCACGCTGAATTCAAGGACGCTTCCGAAATCCGCGTCGATGTCAGATTCATAGTTGAATTGCCAGTCCTCGCCTGTGCCTGTGTACCTGTAGACCCATCCGTAAGGATCTTTCCGAGGATTTGATGCGAATTGGGCATACACATAATATTCTGCTCCCCAGTCGCCAGAGTATCCAGTGGAAGCGCTGTCGTCCGCGTCCACATATATATAACTGCGGCGATACAGGGATCCAACGTCGATATCCTTTGTGGGAGTCCCCCTGACGTCATATCTGAGGTAAAGGTTATTCTGGTCATTCGCCACGTAGATGGCTGACACCTCAAGTTCAGCAGGATTCAGTGCCTTCGAGGCAAACGTGGCTGAGGCTGGCGTCGACCCCCAATCACTCGGATTCCCATCAACGGTGATGGTCTTCGCGTTGGACCCCAGGGTGTAACTGAACCTAGCCTCTGGCAGGCCTGGAACGGACGAATACGCGACGACTCGGAACAGAACTCCCTCCGCGGAATAGCCTATCACCTGTTGGTCGACCGAGAATTCGACATAGTCGGTGTTAGGTTTGAGCGTCATAGCCGGCCTTGCTTCGCTCAAACTTCGCCAGCTGTCTGTTGTCTGGTTCCACTGATACAGGTACCTAGAGAGAGAGGAGTTGTCACCTGCGATATAGACGTAGGCGTAATAGTCCCACCCCCTGAGGCTAGAAAATTGGCCTGTGGCGGAATTCCTGTCGGTGTCCATGTAGACATAGACAGCTCTGCTGTAGTCCCGGGAATTCGGGATAGCGGCGAAGTACTCCAGATAGTAGTAGAGCCTCCCGCCCTCGGTCTTGACGTAGAGAGACTTCAGATTCATCCAAGGAGCCTGAGAAAACGTCTGGCTCAGTGACTGCACAAGCGTGTATCCCGAGGGTTGGCCCTTCGCCAACGGCAAGACGAGAAGCATCGAGGCGAACAGGATTCCTGTTATTAGAATCGCTGATTTTCTCAACTGGTTTTCATCACTCCACGGCTGGCTGAGTTTTTAACGCTTCATCCAGACGTCTATGAATGTGCAAAGACGAACACGGATCACAGCCTTAGAAATGTTAATTATGCCCCGAGGCCAGTCGCGTTCAGGTTGTCTGAGAAGAAAAGAATCGGCGATCTGATACTGACCAAGGAATCTGCTGCCGGAGAAGCTGTTAGCAAGGCTGAGGTACACGTTCCCAAGATCGAGGCGCCCGACAGCGTCAAGGCTAACCAGCCCTTCACGATTCATGTCAGCGTGGGGCCGCACCCAAACATGGTCGAGCACTCAATAAGAAGAATAGAGGTCTATTTCTATGAACAGGGCAGACCTTTCAATCCCGTCCTGCTTTCGGTGCACGAGTTCACACCTGTCTACTCGGAACCTGACGTGAAGGTGAATCTCAAGCTAGCCAAGGGCGGAGGCTTCCATGTGCTCGAGTACTGCAACGTCCACGGCCTCTGGGAAGCTCACAAGGGCATCAAAGTAGTAGCGTGAACAAGATCCCGAAGCCCGTTCGACCAGCAGCGAGGGGAGTGTTTCTCCCTCGTCAGTCCTAGCTAGTCCTCCACCGGTTCAAACATCTCCTTCGCTGCCCCACAGACCGGGCAGACCCAGTCAGCAGGTAGCTTGTCGAAGGCCGTCCCTGGGGGCACTCCAGAAGTGTCGTCACCCTTTTCAGGATCATACACGTATCCGCACACCGTGCATCGGTACTTGCGCATGTCATTTCCTGGCATGGGATTCCTTGACGTGCCAGTCTGCATATATAGGTGACCCTCCGCATGGAGACTGTTGATAGCAGACAAAGGTCTGGACCGACATCCTGAAGGCCATGTCAATCAAGAGGTTGTCGGCCACACTCCACAAACTCACAAGCCCTATGAGTGGATGACGCCCAAGCTGAACAGATGTCTTCGGAGTATTCTGTGCTAGCTGGCGGGAAAGCTGGTGACGGGATCAAGCAAGCGGGGAACTCGATAGCTAGGGTGTTCAACCGGCTTGGCTATTGGATCTTCGTGTACGAGGACTACCCCTCGCTCATAAGGGGAGGGCACAACTTCGCGATCGTGAGAGCGGCGAGCAAAAGGATCATGGCAAACAGGGAGGCCGTTGATGTCGCAATAGCTCTTGACCAAGGGACGTATGACAAACACAAGTGGCGGTTCAAAGAGGGGTCAATCCTGATCTACGACGAGTCAAAAGTCAAAGCAGAGGGCCCTCATCAGAGGCATTTGGCTGGGTGACGGCTTCATCGGAAAGAAACGTGCAGGATACAAGACGACATCACCAACATTGGCCGAGCAGCTAGAGCTGCTTCTCATCAGGCAGGGCATGGTGCCGACTATGAGCGTGGAGAAGGCCCGGGGCATACACAAGACATCATACTCTATCCATATTGTCAGCGCCAGAGACTACAACAAGCTTGCATCCATTCTTGGATCAGATAGGAGACTGATAAAGAGCCGCGGAAAACCTCCCATGTTGATATCGAGAAAATGCGCCTATCTTCTCGTCAGGAGAAAAGGGGTGTTCTCCTATCAAGGGCGCGTGTACAACCTAGAGGTTGAGGATGTGAACTCCTACGTCACATCAGCTGCGATTGCATAACTGTGGCAATTTCGGCATAGAACGCGCGATCAAGCTCGCCATCACGGAACTCGTGAACGAAGGGAAGATCAAGAGGGAGAACGTCGTCACGCTTTCCGGCATAGGATGTCACGCAAAGATCGTGGACTACATCAACGTCAACTCGTTCTACTCGCTGCACGGGAGGGTGCCTGCCCCGGCCAGCGGCGTGAAACTGGCGAACCCCGAGCTGACAGTCATAGGGTTCGCTGGCGATGGGGACGCGTACTCCGAGGGATTGGTCCACCTCGTCTTCGCCGCGAAGAGGAACATGGACATAACGATGATGGTGCACGACAACAGGGTCTTCGGGCTGACCACGGGTCAGTTCCCCCCGACATCCCCCAAGGGATTCAAGGGCGGGTCGACGCCTAGAGGGGCGCCTGAGGAGCCGTTCAACCCCATCGAACTCATGCTCGTGAGCGGAGCCACTTTCGTCACTCGCGGCTACTCGGGAAAAGTCAACGATCTCAAGACCTTGATGAAGAGGGCAATATTGCACAAGGGCTTCGCCATCATTGACGTCCTGCAACCCTGTTTCACCTTCTTCAATACATGCGACTACTACAACAAAGCGGTATACGACCTTCAGGCCACAGGTCACGACGAGCACGACTGGGATCAGGCCCTAGCAAAGGCAAGGGAATGGGACTACGGGGTGGAATAGAAAGCGAAAATCCCGATAGGAGTGTTTTACGAGGCTGAGCGCCCCACTTTCGGCGATGCCGTCGGAGCTGAGAGGGGCCTGGGTTCCAGACCAGCGCGGGCCTTCGGCCCCCTGCTAAAGGACCACATCTGAACACGCGATTCAGTCACAGGCCAGGCTTGGCCCTCAGTACCTTAGGCAGCATCGCCTTCTGAGGGCCTGAACAGCCTCTTGGTGGCGATCGGCACAACGGAAACCAGGAACCCCGTGGCCCCAAGGACAAGAAAGACGGGTAGGGCGCCACTGACCATCCTGCCGACGGTGTAGTAGAGTGAGACCGCGACGATCAGTCCGGCGACGACGTTTGCGATCCTCTCAGCAACACTCTTGGGCTCCCTGGTTCGCTTTT
>Ga0172362_10001014_pt1 | contig 23768 bp, 21 predicted proteins | sample LakKivs1_kivu2a2_FD_114534 | JGI IMG/M metagenome (GOLD analysis project Ga0172362, IMG submission 114534) | Sediment microbial communities from Lake Kivu, Rwanda - Sediment s1_kivu2a2 | ecosystem: Environmental > Aquatic > Freshwater > Lake > Sediment | place: Rwanda: Western Province, Lake... | reverse complement strand
CCCCCGCCCCCGAAGCCCATTGGAAATTCACAAAACTATTAAACAGTGCGCATAGGGGGCGGGGGTTTTTCTTTTAGTGAAAAATGTGATATCTTATTTGTAGGGTAGCGAAGAGGATTTTATCCTCTTCTTTACCTTCGCTTCCCTAAATGGAAGCTCGGTTTATGAAGATTGTTTTAAAAACTACAAACATTAAATTAACTTCAGAGCTTCGAGACTTTGTTGAAGAAAAAATAAATTCTCTTGAAAGATTTTCAAAAATTTTTTACGATAAAAAATATTTTGATAGTTTTTTTGGAAAAGGGAAGCCAAAAATTGAAGCCTGGGTAGAAATTGGAAAGGAAACTTTACACCATCAGAAAGGACCAATCTTTTTTGCGGAATGTCAAATGAAATTTCCCCAAAAAAGTATCAGAGCGAGGGCTCGAAGAGAAAATTTAAAACAGGCAATTACTGAAATCAAAGATAAACTACAAGAACAGCTTAAACAATATAAATGCAAAAGAAAAAATTTAAAAAAATAAAAACCTACGGCATGGAATTAATTTTAGATCTTTATGATTGTGATTCCAAAATTATCCGCTCTAAGAAGAAAATTTTAGAGTATTCAGACAAAGTTGGTAATTTGATAAAAATTAAAAAATATGGTAAACCAATTATAGAGAGATTTGGCTTTGGAAAAAATTTCATCACCGGTTACTCTTTAGTCCAATTAATAGAATCGAGTTCCATTACTGGTCATTTTTCTGAATTTTGGAATCGAGCATTCATTAATATTTTTTCCTGCAAATTATTTAATCATAAAATTGCAGCAGATTTTACAAAAAAATTTTTCAGAGCAAAAAAAATTAAAAATAGAATTTTAATTCGTTAATCGCTTTTTGTTAACTCTTTGTTTTTATTAAGCGATTAACCCTTCGACGGGCTCAGGCTTAATGCTGAGCGAAGTCGAAGTATTAATTAAAAAAATGAAATATAAAACAAAGAGATCCATTCAATGGGTCCCCAAAATCGAGAAACAAAAATATGCCGGCATCCATTTACTAGCTGAATTTTGGTTTGGTAGAGTTATTGAAAATTCAAAAGAAGTTAAAAAGATTTTAATCGAGGCAGCGAAAAAAGCAGAAAATACTCCATTAAAAGTTGATATTTATAAATTTTCACCCCAGGGAATAACCGGGGTTGTTTTATTAGCTGAAAGCCATATTGCCCTTCACTCTTGGCCGGAATTAAATTATTTAGCAATAGATATTTTTACTTGCGGAGAAAAAGCTATGCCTTATAAGGCCCTAAAATATTTTAAAAAGATTTATCAGCCCAAAAAAATCGAAGTTAAAGAAATAAACAGAGGAAAAATTGGTCGAAGAGATAAATCTCTTCTTCCCTCTCGCTTCCGCTAAGCGGAATTTCATTGGTCGAAGAGATGAATCTCTTCTTCCCTCTCGCTTCCGCTAAGCGGAATCTCAATACTCAAAGAGATAAATCTCTTTTCGATCTGCGCTTTTGTAAGTAAAAGCTTGATATATGAAGAAAAAATTTCTTTTTGGTAAAAATTGGTTTTTTGAAGATTTTCTCCCTTCAGAATCGCCAACTTTTACTTGGGGAGTTACAGTAGAAAAAGAAATCTACTCAGGAAAAAGTAAATTCCAAAAAATTGAGATTTTTGAGACAAAAAAATTTGGAAGAATTTTTACATTAGACGGATTTGTTCAACTTTCAACAGAGCATGAATTTGTTTACCATGAAATGATTACCCATCCTGCATTTTTCTATCACAAAAATCCCAAAAAGGTATTGATCATCGGAGGAGGAGATGGGGGAGTATTAAGAGAGGTTGTTAAATATCCTTCGGTTGAAGAAATTTTTTTAGTTGATATTGATGAAAAGGTTATTGATGTTTCGAAAAAATATTTACCATCAGTTTCCAATGGGGCTTTTCAAGATAAAAGGTTAAAGATATTAAATGAGGATGCCTTAGAACTTGTTAAAAACTACAAAAATTATTTCGATGTTATTATTGATGATTTAACTGATCCCATTGGTCCTTCTTTAGCTCTTTGGAGAATTAAATTCTATAAAGATATTTTGAAAGCCCTGAAAGAAGATGGGGTGACTGGCTTTCAAACAGCTTATCTTAGAGAGAAATTTGCCAAAAGAACAAGAAAAAATTTGGAAAAAGTTTTTTCTTTTTTTAAAGTTCACAAGGCTTTTGTCGGCTGTTTTCCTTTTGACGAACACACTTTCTCTTTTGGTTCAAAGAAAATTGATTTCAATAAATTTACCTTTAAAGAAATTAATAAAAAATTTAAAAAATTAAATCTCAAAACAAAATACTACTCTCCCGAAATTCATTTTACTTCATATGTCAATTATTACTAAAATTTTTGGTGATGCCAACGAGAAATATGTAAAGAATCTCCAGCCAATTATTGAGAAGATAAATTCTCTCGAACCAGAATTCGAGAACCCCTCCCTTTTCGGGGAAAGGGAGGGGTTAAAAGAAAAAACTTCAGAATTGAAAGAAAGGCTTCAAAAAGGAGAAACACTTGATGATATTTTACCAGAAGCATTTGCTTTAGTTCGAGAAGCCTCGAAGAGAACTTTAAAACAAAGACATTTTGATGTTCAGTTAATTGGTGGAATTGTTTTACATCAAGGAAAAATTGCTGAAATGAAAACTGGTGAAGGAAAAACTTTGGCTGCAACCTTACCCCTTTATTTAAATGCTTTAGAAGGGAAAGGATGTCATTTGGTGACCGTTAATGATTATTTAGCTAGAAGGGACACAGTTTGGATGGGTCAAATTTATCATGCTTTGGGATTAAGCGTGGGTTGCTTGAATCATGAGCAATCTTTTCTATACGATCCCGATTTCAAAAAGCCTCCTGACAAAATCGAGAAAATGCGAGATGAGTTAGGAGGTTTTTATATTGTTGAAGACTTTTTAAGGCCAATTTCCAGAAAAGAGGCCTATTTAGCAGACATTACTTATGGAACCAATAATGAGTTTGGTTTCGATTATTTAAGAGATAATATGGTTTATGACCTATCTCAACAAGGTCAGCGGGAATTCAATTTTGCCATTGTTGATGAAGTTGATTCAATTTTAATTGACGAAGCCAGAACTCCTTTAATAATTTCTGCTCCCGATACAGAGAGTTCTAAATGGTACCAAGACTTTGCCAGAATTATTCCAAAATTAGATTCAAAGCTAGACTTTGAAATTGATGAAAAAATGCGTGCTGTTACCTTAACTGAATCGGGCATTAATAAAATAGAAAAAATTTTAGGAGCAAAAAATATTTATGAAGAAAAGGGAATAAAATATCTTCACCATTTAGAGCAGGCCCTAAGAGCCGAAGCTCTTTTTAAGAGAGACCGAGATTATGTGGTTAAAGATGGCCAGGTGATAATTGTTGATGAATTTACTGGCAGATTAATGCCGGGGCGTCGTTGGTCAGGGGGATTACATCAGGCGATTGAGGCAAAAGAAGGAGTTTTTGTCCAACCAGAATCACTCACTTTAGCCTCAATAACTTTTCAAAATTATTTTCGAATGTATAAAAAACTGGCCGGAATGACAGGTACGGCCGCCACTTCGGCTGAAGAATTTGACAAAGTTTATAAATTAGAAGTAATTTGTGTTCCGACAAATAAGCCCATGATTCGTCAAGAACTTCCTGACCGAATTTATAAAACCATTGATGGAAAATCCCAGGCACTAGTGAGGGAGATTAAAGAAAAAAATCAAAAAGGCCAGCCGGTTTTAGTCGGAACGACCTCAATTGAGAAAAATGAGTATTTAGGGAAACTATTGGATAGAGAAGGAATTCCTCATCAAATTTTAAATGCCAAAAACCACCAAAGAGAAGGAGAAATTATTGCCCAGGCAGGGAAATTAGGTCAGGTGACCATTGCGACAAATATGGCAGGTAGGGGAGTGGATATAATTTTAGGAGGAAATCCTCAAAATCTAGAGGAGGCGAAAAAAGTTATTGAATTAGGAGGCCTTCATGTTATTGGCACTGAGAGGCATGAGGCAAGAAGAATTGATAATCAATTAAGAGGAAGGTCGGGCCGACAAGGAGACCCAGGCTCTAGTCAATTTTTCGTTTCTTTAGAAGATGATTTGATGAGAATTTTTGGCGGAGACAGAATAAAATCTTTGATGGACGCTTTGAAAATTCCTGAAGACCAGCCAATTGAGGCAAATTTGGTTTCGAAAGCCATTGAGGATGCCCAATCAAAGATTGAGGGATTAAATTTCGATTTAAGAAAGCATATTTTAGAATACGATGATGTAATGAATAAACACCGAGAAGTGATTTATAAAAAGAGAAGAGAAATTCTTGAGAAATCCCAAACCCCAAATCCCAAGGACCAAAATAGTTTAAAATCCTATATATTAGAAATGATAAAAAAAGCGGGTTTCACTAATGAAGATTACGAAAAGAAAGAAAAAGAAATAGGCGAGACCAATATGCGGCAGGTTGAGAAAGTTGTTTCTTTGAGAATTTTAGACATGCTTTGGTTGGAACACTTAGAAAATATGGAATATTTGAGAGATTCAGTGAGATTAAGGGCTTATGGTCAGCAAGACCCCCTGGTTGAGTATAAAAATGAGGGCCATAAGATGTTTCAGAGATTATTATCAGCGATGGAAACAAATATTGCCAATACAATTTTAAAAGTTAGTTTGCAGTCTACAGCTACACCACAAAATACTGGCCGCCCTAGTCCCAGTATTGCTGGGGCGGGCGCCCGTTTCGCGCGAGGCGCGAAAATAGGACGAAATGATCCTTGTCCTTGTGGTAAAAAAGATCCAATTACTGGAAAACCGATAAAATACAAAAAGTGCTGTTATCCAAAATTTGGATAATCTTATGATTTTCTTCCCAATTGCTTTTTTAATATTCTTAGCTTTTATTCTATTTTTGCCCTTTTTATTTATTTTGGGCTATTTTCACATTATCACCCTTGGTTTTGAGAAATTAGGTATTTCTCCCGAGACAACCTTAATTTTATTTTTCCTAATTTTAATAGGTTCAGCGATAAATATCCCTTTAACAAAAAAGAAATTGGTTTACACGGAGCGGCCGCAATTTTTTGGACTCTTCAAGGTCCCAAAAATTGAGGTTCAAGGAGTAGCCATTAACCTGGGAGGAGCAATTGTGCCAATTTTACTTTCACTTTATTTTTTATTTTTAGCTTTAAGGCGGGGATTTGAGTTAAAACCCATCTTTATCGCCATTATTCTAATGATGATAATTTGTAAGTTTTTAGCTAGAATTACCCCGCCTGCACGTGGGGGAGGAGTTTCTTTACCAGCTTTTATTCCCCCTATTTTTTCAGCTATTTTTGCCTTAATTTTAGCTCCCGGATTCAGTGCTCCCTGTGCCTTTATTTCCGGAGTTTTAGGAACTTTAATCGGAGCTGATATTTTAAATTTAAGAAGAGTTCAAAAATATGGCGGGTTTTTATCCATTGGCGGCGCCGGTGTCTTTGATGGAATATTTTTAGTGGGCATTGTTTCGGCTTTACTAACTGGTTTTTAAGGTGTAAAATTCAAAAGGTATGCCTAAAAAGAAAGTTTACATAACATTTTTAATTATTTTTATTTTAGCTTTTTTTGCTGCTAATTTAAACTATCCCAAATATTGGAATCGGGGTGTTGATTGGTTAAATGCTAGAAAAAACGAGATAGAGTATATCAAAAAATTAAGCAATATTCCTCAATTTCCAGACATTCCTTTTAAATTAGGATTAGATTTACAGGGTGGGATTCACTTAATTTATGATGCTGACCTTTCAAATATTGGAGCAAAAGATAAAGCCCAGGCTATGGAGGGATTAAGAGATGTGATTGAGAGAAGAGTGAATCTTTTTGGGGTTCGAGAACCCTTAGTCCAAGTTCAGGGAGAGAGATTAATCGTGGAATTGGCTGGGATAATTGAGCCAGCTGAAGCTATCAAACAAATTGGCCAGACGCCATATTTGGAATTCAAAGAAGAAAAAGACAATTATCAGGACATTTTAGAGAAAAATAGAAAAGTAATGGAAGCCAAAACAGGCCAGCTTGAAGATCCCTTCAAATCTACTCCTTTAACCGGAAAATATTTAACAAAAGCTGAACTTGGTTTTGACCAAACGACTTCCCAGTCCCTAGTTTTAATTCAATTTAACGACGAGGGAGCAAAAATTTTTGAAGATTTAACCTCTAGAAATGTTGGAAAACAATTAGCAATTTATATTGACGGACTTCCAATTTCAGCACCGGTTGTTCAGGAAAAAATTTCTGGAGGGAAAGCCCAAATTAGTGGTAAATTTACACTTGAGGAAGCTAAGAAATTAGCCAGCAATTTAAACGCTGGGGCCCTGCCCGTCCCAATAAAATTAGTTTCTCAACAAACTGTTGGACCAACCTTAGGTAAGATTTCCTTGGAACAAAGTTTTCGAGCAGGGCTCTTTGGGTTTTTAGCGGTTATTATTTTTATGATTCTTTTTTATAGATTATCAGGAATCTTAGCTTCTTTCGCCTTGGTAATTTATATGGTTTTGGTGTTAACACTCTTTAAGTTAATTCCAGTTACTTTGACCTTAGCTGGAATTGGTGGTGTTATCCTTTCGATTGGAATGGCAATTGATGCTAATGTTTTAATTTTTTCCAGAATGAGAGAAGAATTTAAAAGCGGAAAAAGTTTCGCCCAGGGCTTGGAAGAGGGATTTAATCGGGCCTGGCCAGCAATTAGAGATGGTAACTTAACTACTTTGATTGTGGCAGCCATCTTGTTTAGTTTTGGAACAAGCTTTATTAAAGGATTTGCCCTGACCTTAAGCTTGGGAGTTTTAATTTCAATGTTTTCAGCGATTTTTATTACCAAAACTTTTCTCAAACTTTTTCTAGGTTCAAGATTTGAGAAAGTACGATGGTTATGGTGATAAGTTTAAATTATGAACCCCGTTAGAAGTCTTTGGCAGAAAAAATTATAAAATTTTTTCTGCTCTGTGATAACGGGGGTATAATTAAAAATAAAGGTCTGTTTGAAATTAGCCATTTGCTATATAATGACAGACTTCTAATGGGGTGAATATTCCTTTTGTAAAATTTAGAAAAATTTATTTTGTCTTCTCTGGAATTTTAATTTTAGGAAGTATAACCTCTTTGGTTATTTTTGGTTTAAAACCAGGAATTGATTTCACTGGTGGCAGTATTTTGGAGATTGAATATAAAGCCGAAAGACCGGAAAATAAAGTTATAAAAGAAAGCCTGGCCAATCTTGATTTAGGAGAGGTCTCTATCCAACCTGCTGATGAAAAAGGAGTAATTTTACGAATGAAAGATATCCCAGAAGATATTCATCAGCAGATTTTGGAGAAATTAAAAGGAACAGGGGGTTTTGAGGAAAAGCGCTTTGAATCAATTGGGCCAACAATTGGTAAAGAGTTAAAAGAAAAAACGAAAATTATTGTTGTCATCTCACTTTTTGCAATGGTTTCCTATATTGCTATAGCCTTCAAAAGAGTTTCCAGGCCCATCAGTTCTTGGCAATATGGAATTGCTGCTTTATTAATGCTTTCTCATGATATTCTAATACCTTTGGGGGTTTTTGCGGTTTTGGGTAAATATTACCAAGTCCAAATCACTATCCCGGTTATTGCTGCCCTTTTAACTATTGTTGGATACGCTATTAACAATGTGGTCGTGGTCTACGACAGAATAAGAGAAAACCTTTTACGAGAAAGGTTAACTTTTGAAGAAATTATAAATCGGGCTATAAATCAAACCTTAACCAGGCAACTTAATACGTCTTTGACTACCTTGTTTCCTTTATTTTTCATTTTCTTTTTAGGTGGAGAAACCTTAAGGTATTTTGCTTTAACCCTAATTTTAGGACTTGCTGCCGGCACTTATTCTTCTATCTTCTTAGCTAGTCCAATGTTGGTTAGCTGGCTGAGCTGGCGTCAAAAACGATTGACAAAAGCTTAAGAAGATGGTAAAAAAATATAAAATACAATATGACTAACTACCAAAAAATTTGCCAAGAACTAATTAAAGATTTACCCCCGAGGCAAAAAGAGGTTATTTTACGTCGTTTTGCTTTGTCCGCCGAAGCTTCTAGCGAAGGCGGACCTAAACGAGAGACCCTAGAATTAATTGGTCGAGATTTTGGTATTACCAGAGAGAGGGTCCGCCAAATCGAAGAAGACGGTCTAGAAAAAATTAAGAAAAACCTTAGTGCTTCGACAGGGGCTTTGAGTGAGTCTCAGTCGAACTCCTCAGTACAAAAAATTTTCAAAGATTTTAACCAATACTTAAACGCTTTTGGCGGATTTAAAAAAGAAGCCATTTTATTAGAAAGTTTGGGAGGAAAAAAATACCAGCCCCAAATTTATTTTTTATTAACAATTAATGAAAATTTTAAAAGAGTTGGCGAAACTGAAGATTTGTATCCTTTGTGGTTAATTGATAAAAATTCCTTAGACTTAGCTAAAAAAGTAATTGATTCTCTTTCTAATAAACTCAAAGAAATTGGAAAACCCGTAGGTTTAAAGGAGCTAACTTCATTCCATAATTTAAAAAAGCAATTTCTATCTTATTATACCGAGCCCCGGTCGGCAAAGCGGGACGGGACGAGGTGGGAGAAGAGATTTATCTCTTCGACCTTAGAAATATCCAAAAAAATCCAAAAAAACCCAGAGGGACTCTTTGGTTTAAAGGATTGGCCCGAGATTAATCCCAGGGGAGTGAAGGATATGGCTTATTTGGTCCTTAAAAAGCAAGGAGAGCCCCTTCATTTTGCACAAGTTGCAAACTCGATAGAGGGCGCCAATTTACAGACCGTTCATAATGAACTCATCAGAGATCCCAGATTTGTTTTAGTAGGCAGAGGGATTTATGCTTTAAAAGATTGGGGTTATTATCCTGGTCAGGTGAAAGATATAATTTTAAAAATTTTAGAAGAGGAAGGGCCCCTAGACAAAGAAGAAATTTTAGATAAAGTTTTAAAACAGAGGCAAGTTAAAGAAAATACTATTTTGCTTAATTTGAGCAATAAAAAACATTTTTTGCGAGATTCTCAAGGGAAATACAGTGTAAAAGAAGCATAAAAAATGCCTGAGGCCCCTTCGGTTCCATTTATTTTTGGTATTTTTTGGCAATTTGTTTTAGCCTGGTGGTGGTTGCTACTACCTTTTATTTTATTTGAACCAGCGAAATACTTATATCGTTTTTTTCTAATGGAAAGATGGGACGCCACTATAAAAAGGATTCTCCTTGAAATAAAACTACCAAAAGAGGTGTTGAAACCAATCAAGGCTATGGATCAGGTTTTTGCCGGTTTCCACGGGATCCATGATATCGTTACCTGGAGAGAAAAATGGATAGAGGGGGTATTTCAACTAAGCCTATCCTTCGAAATTGTTAGTGATGGGGGTCAAATTCATTTTTATATTAGAACGCCAGAGATGTTCCGTAATTTTATCGAGTCTAACATTTATTCTCAGTATCCTGAGGCAGAGATTTCTGTAGTCGACGATTATACCAAATACGTTCCTTATGATATTCCCAACAAAGATTGGGACCTCTGGGCCGTTGATTTTATTAATCCAAGAGACGAAATTTATCCAATTAAAACCTATACTAAATTTGAAACAGAGGCTGAGAGAGAAGAAGAAAAAAGAATTGATCCTTTGGCCAATCTTTTAGAGGGATTGACCACCTTAAAACCAGGAGAGCAATTTTGGCTTCAGATTATAGTAAAACCCGTCTTGGGTAAAGATAATCCCTGGCAAGAAAGAGGGAGAGAATTAGCTGATAAGTTAGCTAAAAGGCCGGCTAAAAAAAAGCCAAAACCAATGATTCAAGAGGTAGCCGAAATTTTAATTACGGGAAAGCCAACTGAAGTTGAGGAAGAAGTAAAAGAAATTATTCCTCCAGAATTTAAACTTACTCCCGGAGAAAAAGAGATATTAACAGCGGTTGAGGCAAAATTGGCTAAGTTTGGCTATGATTGTAATTGTCGATTTATCTATCTAGGAAAAAGAGAAGTCTTTTTTAAGCCAACAACTAAAATTGGTTTTGGTTTCTTTAAAGCAGTTTCTACTGAAAACCTTGGTGGTTTAAGACCCTGGTCCAAAACCATGACTAAAGTAAAATCAGTCCCTTTCTGGTTTTTAGATAAAAGAAGGTATTATTTAAGACAAAGAAAAATGTTTAGACAGTATGTCAAGAGATTCCCTCCCTTTTTTCCACGAGCGGGAGGAACTTATGTGTTAAATACTGAAGAATTAGCCACTTTATATCATTTTCCGGGCAAGGCGGTGGCGCCAGCACCAGGGGTACCTCGGGTCGAGGCAAAAAAGGAAGCAGCACCGCCAGAGTTACCCATTGAATAACTATGGCAAATAACGAAATAACTTATTTTGGCGAAACTACCTTTCGTAATCAGAGAAAGCACTTTGGAATAAAAACCGACGACAGGCGTCGGCATGTTTATGTTGTTGGGAAAACCGGTATGGGAAAAACCGAAATGGTAGTCAACATGGCTATTCAAGATATTCAATCAGGGAGGGGAGTTGGTTTTGTTGATCCCCATGGTGAGGCAGCTGAAAGATTACTAGATTTTATTCCTTCTGAAAGAGTTAACGATGTTGTTTATTTCAATCCGGCTGATTTGGACTACCCGATTTCCTTCAATGTTATGGAAAAAGTGGAACCGGAGCATCGGCATCTGGTTGCCTCGGGTTTGATGGGAGTTTTTAAAAAAATCTGGCCAGATGTCTGGTCAGCTCGTATGGAATATATTTTAAATAATTCTATTTTAGCCCTTTTAGAATACCCCGGATCAACCCTTTTGGGGGTAAACCGAATGTTGGCTGACCCTGATTATCGAAAAAAAGTGGTTGAAAAAATTACTGATCCAGTAGTTAAATCTTTTTGGATTAATGAATTTGCCAGATACACTCAAAGATACGAGGTAGAGGCGACGGCTGCCATTCAAAATAAAGTCGGCCAATTTATTTCTAATCCTCTAATTCGGAATATTATCGGCCAGGTTCGTTCTTCAATTGATATGAGAAAGGTGATGGATGAAGGGAAAATTTTAATTGCCAATATTTCAAAAGGAAAGATTGGTGAAGATAATTCAAGATTATTAGGAGCTTTGGTTATTACTAAACTCCAATTAGCCGCGATGTCGAGAGTAGATGTTTTAGAAGAAAAAAGGAGGGATTTTTATTTATATGTAGATGAATTTCAGAATTTTGCTACCGAAGCTTTTATTAATATTTTATCTGAAGCCAGAAAATATCGACTCTGTCTAACTTTAGCCAATCAATATTTAGGCCAATTAGAAGAGATGACAGTGGCTGGAAAGAGTGAGAAGGTTAGAGACGCTATTTTTGGCAACGTTGGGACAATAATTTGTTTTCGGGTCGGAGCAGAAGATGCCGAGTTTTTAGAAAAAGAATTTACTCCCGAATTTTTAGCAACTGATTTAGTCAATTTGGGGAAATACAATATTTATTTGAGATTAATGATTGATGGCTTGGCTGGAAGACCGTTTTCAGCTGAGACTTTACCTCCTTTTCCTAATCCAGGAACATCAAACCGAGAAAAAATTATCAAGGTTTCCAGAGAAAGATATAGTACACTGAGAAACATCATTGAAGGGAAAATCGCTAAATGGACAGGAATTTTAAAGCTACCAGAAGCTACCCAGCCCACACAGCAAGTTTTATATGATGCCCAATGTGCTTTATGCGGAAAGTGGACGAAAGTGATTTTTCCACCTGATGGTTCTCGACCAGTTTACTGCAAATCTTGTTTAAAGAAAAGAGAGAGAGAAAGAGAGGGGACTAAAACAGCTGTAGAAGAAAAACCAACATCCGCCGTCTCTTTGGAAGAAGTTACTAAGACTGAACCTGTTTCTTTTTCTCCGTCGAAAAAAATCAAAACTGAACCAGAAAAACCAAAACGCAAAGAAGTTAATATTGAAGAATTAAAAAAAGCTTTAGAAGAATCATTGAAAAAAACAAAGGAGTAATGAACCCCGTTAGAAGTCTTTGGCAGAAAAAATTATAAAATTTTTTCTGCTCTGTGATAACGGGGTATAATTAAAAATAAAGGTCTGTCTGGAATTAGCCATTTGCTATATAAGACAGACTTCTAACGGAGTGAAAACACTTAGAGATTTTAATTTTAAAGGAAAAAGAGTTTTAGTTCGTTGTGATTTTAATGTTCCCCTGTCCCAAGAAGGGGATACTTTAGATGATTTTAGAATTAAAAAGACCATTCCTACTATTGAATACTTATTACAGAAAGGAGCAAAAATTATTTTAATGAGCCATTTAGATGACCCGGGCGGGAAAGTGGTTGAAAGTTTAAGACTAACTTCTATTCAAGAGAGATTAATAAAGTATTTAAATATTCCTGTGATAAAAACTTTAGATTGTCTAGGGAAAGAGGTGGAGGAATTGGTAAATCAAATGAAACCTAGTGAAATTTTACTTTTGGAAAATTTAAGATTTCATAAAGAGGAAGAGGCGAATGATTCAAACTTTGCCAAAAATTTGTCAAAATTAGGAGATATTTATATTAATGATGCTTTCGGAGCCTCCCATAGGGCTCATGCTTCTCTGGTGGGGGTGCCCAAATATCTACCTTCAGGAATGGGATTGCTGGTAGAAAAAGAACTTGAAATTTTGACAAAATTGATAAAAAACCCAAAAAAACCTTTGATTGCTATTATTGGAGGGAAAAAAGTTGAAACTAAAGTTAAATTAATTAATAAGCTTTCTGAAATTACCGACTTCATGCTTATTAGTGGTTTAATAAATCGTGAAATAAAAGAAAAAGGTATAGTATTAAAATCTATTCAGGAAATCGTAGAACCGACTGATGAAATTGAAGGAAAAGATATAGGACCTCAAACTATAGAACTTTTTAAAGGAAAAATTTTTTCTGCCAGAACAATTTTTTGGGCGGGACCGCTAGGAAAAATTGAAGAAGAAAGATTCCAAAAAGGATCAATGGAAATTGCGAAAGCCATTATTAAAAGTGATGCCTTTTCGGTAATAGGCGGCGGAGAAACAGTAGAGTTTATAAATAAAATCGGGCTTAGCGATAAGTTTAATCATGTTTCAACTGGTGGAGGAGCTTTATTAGATTTCATCTGTGATGGGAAGCTGGTGGCGGTAGAAGCATTAAAATAATGAAAGAAATCAAAAATCTAAAAAAAGCAGCCAAACGAATTAAAAAGGCAATTAAAAAGAAAGAGAAAATTATTCTTTATGGAGATGCTGATTTAGACGGAGTAGCATCGGTTATTATTCTGAAAGAGGCCATAAAAAATTTAGGTAGCAATATTATTGCTATTTATTTTCCCGATAGAGAAACTGAGGGTTATGGAATAACAGAAAAAGGGCTAGATTATTTAAAGAAATTCGCTCCTGCTTTACTAATAACCCTTGACTTGGGAATAGGAAATTTCCAGGAAGTGAAATTAGCTAAAAAACTAGGATTTGAAGTCATAATTATTGACCATCACGAGATTTTGGATAGGATACCTGAGGCAAAAATTGTCGTTGACCCAAAACAAAAAGGAGATAAATATCCTTTTAAGGGTTTTGCTACGGCTGGTATTGCTTTTAAACTTGCAGAATTATTATTGGAGAGAAATTTGCCAGAGAGTATTAGAAGGGGTTTTCTGGAATTAGTGGCCCTATCTACTATTGCTGATATGATGCCCCGGGAAAACGAAAATGCTATTTTGATTAATGAAGGTCTGTCTTTTTTAGAGAATTCCTGGCGACCAGGTCTTCGCGCTTTTTTAGAAACCGAAGCCTTCAATCACTATTTAAATTTAAATCAAAAGATTTCCAAAATCATTTCTCTTTTAAATATTAGAGATGTAGAGGATAATCTTCCCGCTTCTTTTAGATTACTAGATTCTTCTTCGGTAGAAGAATCTAAAAAACTTATCGAAAGGTTAATAGAAAAAAGCAAAGCGAGATCACAAAATATAGCAAAAATCGTTGAGGTCATCGAAGAAAGAATTTCAAAAAAAGAAAGCCCTATTATTTTTGAAGGGGATACCTCTTGGGAATTTACTTTAATTTCCTCAGTGGCCTCGATTTTTTGTCAAAAATATCAGAAGCCAAGCTTCATATTTAAAATTTTAGAAAAAGAAAGTCAGGGAACAGTTAGAACTCCCGCAGGACTTGACAGCGTGGCTTTAATGAAAAAATGCAAGAAATATTTAATAACTTACGGTGGTCACCCCCAGGCCTCGGGTTTTAGAATTAAAAACGAGAACTTAGAAAAATTCAGAGAATGTTTAATTAAAAACTTATGCGAAAAATAATTATTTACACTGATGGTGGGTCGCGGGGAAATCCGGGACCCTCTGCCATTGGGGTGGTTTTTTGCAATGAAAAAGGAGATATATTTAAAAAATATTCGGAATATTTGGGAGAGACCACCAACAATGAAGCTGAATACCGAGCAGTAATTCTCGCTTTAAAAAAATTCAAAGCTCTCTTTGGAAAAAAATTAGCCAAGAATACCGAAATTGAATTAAGGTCCGATTCCGAACTTTTAATTAAACAATTAAACGGAGAATACAAAATTTTAGAGCCAAAAATTAAAGATTTCTTTATAGCCATTTGGAACCTAAAAATTGATTTTAAAAAAGTTAAATTTACTCTCGTTTCTCGCACAAAAAATCAAGAAGCCGATAGCTTGGTTAGTGAGGTCTTAGATAATACCAATACTACTCAAAAACTCTTCTAAATTCTTGACAACCCTTCTTTTTTTGTTAAAATAAAGTTAGCTCAAGTAGGCAAGGCAATCGCCGAGCTTATAACTTGTTATGAGCTTGGAGGAAAGTCCGAACTTCCAGCCCCGCCCTCTAAGCTTTATATGGTCTAAGCATAAAAAACTAACTAAGCATAGAAGACTAATATGGGGCATAGAGGGCGGGGCAAAGGTAGCGGGTAATGCCCGTCGGTCACGAGGCTAGAGATGCGAACAGAGACGTTCCGAACCGAAAGGCGAGGAATACCCGAAAGGGTAAGCTTTAAAGGAAACTTTAAAGGTGAAACGGCTAAATTCTTACCCGGAAGCAAGAACAAAGCGAAAGTTCTGGTTTATCTGGAGCTTTTGTGAAAAAGTAGTTCGCTTGACCCCGAGAGTAATCGAGGGGCTAGACAGATGATTGCTTCACCCCGTTAGAAAATTTTTCTAAGGGGCAAGACAGAATTCGGCTTATTGCCTACTTGGGCTTTTTGTTTTTGGAAATAAATTACCGGAGTTTTAATCTCCGGCAAAAGATAATTTTAATTGAGCTACCCTGAAATAAAGCCCATTAGTAACCTGACTTTCAGTATCCTTTCCTCTACTTAAGTAAACTGCTCTTTTATCCTCATCCATCCATTCTGGCATATCTTTTACTCTAGGCAAGGGGTGCATTGTTAAAGCATCGGACTTCATTCGAGCCTGAAGTTTTCTAGTCATTCCGAAGCGCTGATTGTACCTTCGTCTTACCAAAGGCCGGAGAAAAGGAAAAATCTTTAGGATCTTCCAAAGGATCTTTTTCCTCTCTAGTTGGAGCCGGGTGAAGATCCAGATATCGGGTTCTTCAGCATACTCCAAGCTATTACTGGTCTTAACGCAGGGAATCCCTTTTTTCTCTGCCTCAGCTAAGATATCTTCAGGGAGATTATTGTTTCTCTCTGAGATTAAGATGAATTTTTTTACTCCCCATTTAATCAATTCCTTGGCATCGGAATGAAAGACCCGGCTATCACTTAGTTCGCCTATTAAAGCAACAACTAATTCACCCTTCTTAAGAGCCTCTCTTTTGTTTCGCCAGATAGTATAAATATCCAGGCCCATTTGAGTAGGGTGTTCTCCTCTGCCGTCACCAGCGTTGAATAAATGAACCCAAGGGGCATACTTGTCTAAAATATCAGCTGCTTTTTGAGCAGAACCTGCCTCGTTGTGCCTCATAATAATAGCATCAGCTTTGAGATCGGCACAGGTTCTAATTGTGTCTTCTAATGTTTCGCCTTTCATAACTGAGGAAAATTTCCCGGCATTGGGAACTGGAACGGGGATACCTCCTAGTTTAGCTACCGCATTGAAGTAGCTAATGTATGTTCTAGTGCTGGGCTCCCAAAATAGCAAGGGGATAAATTTCCCTTGGAGTGGTCTTTCTAATAGAGCAGGATCAATTGCGTCGGTCTTTCTTATTTTCTCCGCTTCTTCGAAAATTATTTCTAAAATTTCTGGAGTAAACTGATCTGCAGAGATAACATGATGGGGCATTTTCATTTTTTCACCTCCTCTTTTTGAGGGGATTTCACCCTTTTTCTTATGTTATGTAAAAGGACTAGTCAAAGGACTAACCCCTCCTTGAAATAAATAGTAACTAAAATTTTAAGATTTGTAAAGCAAGGCCAAAAATAATAAGATAAAATTATGCTGAATAATCTTTTTAATTCTCAAACTAAAACCATTACTGGAGCAGCCGGGATCTTGGCAATATCTTCTCTAGTTAGCCGGCTTTTAGGGTTAGTTCGGGATAGACTTTTAGCCAGTACTTTTGGAGCGGGTTCTAACCTCGATGTTTATTTCGCTGCCTTCCGTATTCCAGATTTAATTTATAATATCTTAATTGCTGGCGGTGTTATCGTTGCTTTTTTACCCCTATTTTCAGAATATTTTCTGAAAAATAAAGAGGAGTCTTGGAAGTTTGCTAATAATGTTTTAAATATTTTCTTCTTTTTTCTGATTTTAATTTCTTTAATTTTGAGTATTTTTGCGCCAATTTTCGTAAAACTAATTACTCCTGGTTTTAATTCTCAGCAACTTTCTCTCACCATTCTTCTAACCAGAATTCTCTTTCTAAGCCCGATTCTCCTTGGATTATCTTCTATTTTTTCAGGTATTTTGCAGTATTTTAATAAGTTTTTAGTTTATAGTTTATCGCCCATTTTATACAATCTAGGAATAATTTTAGGAATTATTTTTTTAGCTCCTCTTTCTGGAATTTTGGGAGTGACTTTAGGAGTAATATTGGGAGCTTTTTTTCACTTCGCAATTCAAATTCCTTCAGCAATCGGTAGTGGTTTTTCTTATAAACCAATTTTTAATATTAGAGACCCAAAGATTAAACGAGTTTTTTCTTTGATGATTCCGAGAACTTTAGGCGTTGCCGCTCCCCAAATAAACCTTATGGTAGTTACAGCTATTGCTTCTACTTTGACAGTTGGTTCTCTTTCTATCTTTAATCTCTCTAATAATCTCCAGCAATTTCCTCTTGGTCTCATTGGAATCCCTTTTGCTGTTGCCACTTTCCCATTACTTTCCCAGGCTTGGGCAGCTATCAAAAAAGAAGATTTTGTTAAAAATTTTTCTTCAACATTTCGCCAGATTCTCTTTCTAATAATTCCTGTTGGTTTTCTAATCTTTATTTTAAAGACTCAAATTGTGGCAATTATCTTAAAATCCGGCAGATTTAGTCAGAGTGCTGTTGAACTTACCGCTGCCTGTTTAGGATTATTTGTCCTTGGAATTTGGGCTAACAGCTTAATTCCTTTAATCTTTCGAGCTTTTTTCGCTTTTCAAGATACTAAAACTCCTACTATTATTGTGATAGCGGCTATGGTTTTAAATATTTTCTTATGTCTCAGTTTCGTCTGGTTTTTAAGCTTTCCCAACTTTTTCCAGGTTTTTATGGTAAATCTTTTCTCTCTTCAAAAAATAGGCAATGTTTCGGTCATTGGACTTCCCTTGGCTTTTTCAATTGACAGCATTCTCCAGTTTAGTTTACTGATGTTTTTTCTTCACAAAAGAATCGGCGATTTTAGGCTAAAAGCGATTTTAAACTCCTTTTTAAAAATTTTAATAGCTAGTATTTTTGTGGCAATTGGAGTTTGTTTAATTCTCGGTTTAATTTCACCCCTCCTACCTATTCAAACTTTTTTAGGGGTTCTATTTCAAACTATGATAGCTTGCTTATTTGGTGTTTTAATCTATATTTTAGCCACCTTTCTTTTAAAATCACCAGAGATTGAACCAATTTTAAAGAAGCTTTCTTATGGAAAACACTAGAAATTTCTGTATAATTGCCCACATTGACCATGGAAAATCTACTTTGGCGGACAGGTTCTTGGAATTGACAAACACCATTCCCAAAGAAAAAATGCGGCCCCAATATTTGGATGCAATGGATTTGGAGAGAGGGAAAGGAATAACAATTAAAATGCACCCGGTACGGATGAGCTATACCCTAAACGCTATACCCTATACCCTGAATTTAATTGATACTCCAGGCCACGTTGATTTTTCTTACGAAGTATCGAGGTCTTTAGCGGCAGTTGAAGGAGCGATTTTATTAGTTGACGCCACTAAGGGTATCCAAGCTCAGACAATCGCTAATTTAGAATTGGCTAAAAAGCAAAACTTAGTAATTATTCCGGTTGTAAATAAAATTGATTCGCCCCAGGCGAGGATTGAAGAGGCAATTGAAGAACTATCTAATCTTTTTAAAATAGACAAAAATCAAATAATAAAAATTTCAGCAAAATATGGAACTAATGTCGAAACTCTTTTAAAAACTGTAATTGAAAAAATCTCCCCACCATCAACGAAACCCGGAAACTTTGATGTTTTAAGGGCTTTAATTTTTGATTCAAAATACGATCCTTTTAAAGGAGTGATAGCTTATGTCAGAGTAGTTGATGGCTCCCTTCGAAACGGAGAGAAAATTTATTTAATGGCAAATGGGACCCTCGGTGAAGCAAAAGAGGTCGGGATTTTTAAACCAGAATTGAGACCAATTGAGGAATTAAAAGCTGGCGAAATTGGTTATATTGCTACTGGAATTAAAGAACTTGAAAAAGTGAGAGTGGGGGACACAATTACGAAATTAAAAATTCCAGCCCGCGGCTGGTCAGCCGAAGGCCGAAAAAATGAAAAACTAAAAATTGAGGCATTGCCGGGGTATCAAGAGCCAAAACCAATGGTTTTTGCCTCAATTTATCCAGAAAATCCCGATGACTTTGATTTATTAAAAGAGTCATTAAATAAATTAAAATTAAATGATGCCGCCCTGACTTTTGCAGCAGAAACAAAAGAAGCTTTAGGTAGAGGGTTTCAGTGCGGATTTTTGGGTTCTCTCCACGCCGAGATTACTTCCGAACGGCTTCGCCGAGAATTTGGTTTAAATTTAGTAATTTCTACTCCTTCAGTTGTTTACAAAATTTTAAATCAAAAAAACCAGGAAATTACTATTTATTCCATTAGCGATTGGCCTAATCTCAGTGAAATTAAAGAAGCAAGAGAACCCTGGGCTAGATTAGAGATAATCACCCCTTCAAATTATCTCGGCCAGGTTTCAGAGCTCCTGCATGATTTAAAAGGGACTTATGTCCAAACCAAATATTTCGGCGCTGGGAAAACATTTTTGATTTATGAAGTTCCTCTACGAGAAATAATTTCTGGATTTTACGATAATTTAAAGGGCTCTACTCAAGGTTATGCCTCAATGAATTACGAAGTTTTAGATTGGAGAAAAGGGGATTTAGTGAAATTAGAAATTCTAATTGCCTGGAGAAAAGAGGAAGCGTTTTCTAAAATTGTTCCCAGAGATGAGATATTTAAAGAAGGAAAAAAGATAGTTTCGAAATTAAAAGAAATTTTACCTTCTCAACTTTTTGCTGTTCCACTCCAGGCAGCAATGGGAGGGCAAATTATTGCCAGAGAAACGATTAAAGCTAAAAGAAGGGATGTCATAGCACCCCTTTATGGAGGAGATTATACTCGAAAAAGAAAATTATTAGAGAAACAAAAAAAGGGCAAAAAAGAATTAAGAGAAAAAGGAAAAATAAGAATTCCAGCCAAAGTATTTTTAGAAATGTTTAAGAGTTAGCTTAATTTAGCAGAGTTGAAATAAAAGAGCAATTTCGCTATTATCTAACCAGGGGCGCAATTAAAAAAATAACCATACTCAAAACTACTAGAAAAACCACAATCGTCCAGATTACTTTTATAATTGTTTTCGGTTTAATTTTTTTCACAGTATTACCTCCATGGTAGCAAAATTTAAGAAAACAAAAAAGGACCAGAGTATATTTTTTTCAATTTTGCTTTTAATTTTATTTATAGGAGTCATAGGTTCATTAGTTTATTCTAACTGGAGAATAAATAAAAAAAGGGGAGAGTTACTAACTAAAATCGAATCCTTAAAAAAAGAAATTCAAACCCTGGAAGAAAGAAATACTGAATTGCGAACTGGAATTACAAAAACCCAAAGCGAGGATTATCAAAAAGAAAAACTTTATGAACAAGGGTATATCGAAAAAGGAGCAGAACAGGTTGTGGTCTTGCCGCCGGAAGAGGGGAAAGAAGAAACTACTCCTGTACCAAAAAATCTTTGGCAAAAAATATTGGAAATATTAAAATTGCGGGATTAGTATAGTGGTAGTACGCAACCTTCCCAAGGTTGATGCGCCGGTTCGATCCCGGTATCCCGCTTGAATCAAATGCCGGAGTAACTCAGTGGTAGAGTAGCTGTTTCGTAAACAGCAAGTCGAGAGTTCGAATCTCTCCTCCGGCTCTTTATTTTTGGCAAAAAAGTGGTATACTATTTTAAGAACATGCAAAGTATTTGGGTAAAACGTATTGAAGATCTAACCAAATGTTTCCGTCATTTGACGGACTGTCTTTGACTTAGCTAAAAAGAGAGAAAAGATTAAAGAATTAGAAAAAGAAATTCAAAAACCGGATTTTTGGCAAAATAAAGAAAGAGCAATAAAAATTAATCAGGAACTAGCTGTTTTAAAAGAGGAGGTAGATAAGTTTGATGAGCTAGAATTAGAATTAGAAACCTTAAAAGAAAAATCTGATACACTTAAGGTTGAGGAATTTGAAAAGAAATTAAAAGAAAAAGAATTAGAGGTTTTTCTTTCTGGAGAATATGATAGGGGAAATGCCATTTTATCAATTTTTGCCGGAGCTGGTGGTCAAGATGCTCAAGATTGGGTAGCAATGTTATTGAGGATGTATGAAAGATATTGTCAAAGAAGAGGATTCAAAAGTAAGATTTTACATCAATCTTTTGGTGAGGGAGGGGGACCGGAAGGAAGGATTGGTATAAAGCAAGCCTCTTTAGAAATCAAAGGACCTTTTGCTTACGGTTTTTTAAAAAAAGAAACCGGAGTTCATCGTCTCGTCAGAATCTCTCCTTTTTCTCCTCAACACCTGAGACATACCTCCTTTGTCTTAGTTGAAGTTTTGCCGGAAATTAAAATTGGAACATCGGCGATAAAAATTAAACCTGACGATTTGAAAATTGAATTTTATCGGGCATCAGGCCCTGGCGGCCAGTATGTTAATAAAAGAGAAACTTCAGTGAGAATTACCCATGGACCTACCGGAATTCAGGTTTCTTGCCAGTCGGAGAGATTACAGGGGGATAATAGAAAGCGGGCGATGGAAATGCTTTATTCTAAACTTTACCAACTTTCCCAAGAATCTCGCAAAGTCGAATTAAAAAAAATAAAAGGGAAAAAGATTTCAGCAAGTTGGGGAAATCAAATCAGGAGTTATGTTTTGCATCCCTATAAGTTGGTTAAGGATTTGAGAACTGGAATTGAGACATCAAATACGGAAAGCATTTTAGATGGAAATTTAGATCAATTCATCGAAGAGCAAGTTTTTGCAGAGCAAAAACGAAGCTAAAGAAGAAATTTATTTCTTCGCTCTGAAATTAAATTGTAGTAAGATGATTAAATTCGAGAACATCACAAAAATTTATCCTCCGAATACTGTGGCTTTGGAAGATATTTCTTTTGAAGTCAAAGAGAAAGAGTTTGTCTCAATTGTTGGTAGGTCGGGTGCTGGTAAAACGACCTTATTTAAACTTCTTTTAGCTGAAGAAAAACCAACCAAGGGTAGAATTTTTTTTGATAAGGAAGATGTCCATAAAATAAGGTCAGGCAGGTTACCAACTTTCCGCCACAAAATTGGAGCTGTATTTCAGGATTATAAGCTCTTGCCCTCTAAAACCACTTATGGAAATATTGCCTATGTTCTGGAAGTAATTGGAACTCCGGAAAAAGAAATTGCCAGAAATGTGCCTATTGTGTTGGAGCTTGTTGGATTGAGTACAAAAGTTAATAATCTTCCAGCCGAACTTTCAGGCGGAGAAAAACAAAGAGCGGCAATAGCCCGGGCTTTAATTCACCGGCCAGAAGTAATTTTAGCCGACGAGCCAACAGGTAATCTCGATCCTTACCACACCTTAGATATCGTTCGCCTTTTATTAAAAATTAATGAATTAGGCACGACTGTTATTTTAGCCACTCATAATAAAGAAATAATCAATTCTTTAGGTAAAAGAGTAATTACCTTAGAAAAAGGGAGAGTAATAAGAGATGAGGAGAAAGGCCGATTCATTTTATAAATATGTTTACATTAATTAAAAGAATATTTCGTTCGGGATGGATAAGTTTTTCTCGTGATGGGGAATTATCGGCAGCTACTATTTTTATTTTAGTAATGACAATTTTTTTAATAAGCTCCCTCTTTCTATTAAGGGATGTCAGTCAATTTTTAATTACGAATCTCCAAGAAAAAGCTGATATTTCTGTCTATTTTAAAAAAGATACTCCAGAAGAAGATGTCTTAAAGGTTAAGGAAGAGATTTCTAGTATTCCAGAGATAAAAGAGGTACAGTATGTTTCCGAGGAAGAAGCTAAAAACACCTTTGTTAAAAAACACGAAAAAGAATCAGCTTTAATGGAGGCCTTGACAGAGGTGGGTGGAAACCCCTTTTTACCCTCTTTAAATATCACGGCCTTTGAGGCCAGCCAATATACAGCTATAACGAATTTATTAGAAACCTCAAATTTTAAAGATCTCATCGAAAAAGTCGATTATTACCAGAGAAAACCAATAATTGAGAGAATTTTTTCCTTAGCCTCTCTCTTAGATAAGACCGGGATTATATTGTCGATAATTTTAGGGTTGCTCGCTATCTTGGTTACCTTTAATACAATTCGATTAGCGATTTATAATTTTCGAGAGGAAATTGGAATCCAAAGATTGGTTGGCGCTTCTAATTGGTTTATCCGAGGGCCATTTTTAGCTCAGGGAGTAATTTCCGGCATTTTCGCCACTTTGATTTCCCTCTCGATTTTCAGTTTAGTTTGTTGGTATTTGAGTCCCAAAATTGCATTTTTCTTCCCGGATCTCAATATTTTTCAATTCTTTACCAGAAATCTTTGGACAATAATTTTAATTCAATTTGCCACCGGGATTCTACTGGGAGTGATTTCCAGTACCATCGCCATCAGAAAATATTTAAAAGTGTAAATATCACGAATTTACACGAATATTGCGGGGTGGAGTAATTGGTAGTCTCGTCAGGCTCTGGACCTGAAGATCCTGGTTCGAGGCCAGGCCCCGCAGCAGTATTGTCCGCTACGAACTGATTATTTTTAGCGGAAATTAGATTTTCCCAGTCCCGACTTCGTCGGGACGCCCCGTCCCGCTCACGCGGGACGGGGCTTTTTTGAGCCGCAAAATTTTCAGAAATTCCCGTATAAAATATGGGAATTTCGATTTTTTCTTTGGAATAAATTATTTTCTCAATGAATTTTCTGGCCAAAAGATTTCTTTCAATTCCTTTCTTTTCGGCAAGGCCGGAAAGGAAAGATTTTATAGCAGAGGAGATGTCTTCGGTAGAAAATTTGGAGTGCTT
>Ga0172362_10001013_pt1 | contig 23769 bp, 23 predicted proteins | sample LakKivs1_kivu2a2_FD_114534 | JGI IMG/M metagenome (GOLD analysis project Ga0172362, IMG submission 114534) | Sediment microbial communities from Lake Kivu, Rwanda - Sediment s1_kivu2a2 | ecosystem: Environmental > Aquatic > Freshwater > Lake > Sediment | place: Rwanda: Western Province, Lake... | reverse complement strand
TCACAGGGGATTCAGTGGATCATCGACCCTATCGACGGTACTGTCAATTTTGCACATAATATCCCCATGTTCTCCATTAGCATCTGTGCCTCTTTCGAAGGAGACCCCCTGTCCGGTGTGATCCTCTCCCCCATGACGCAAGAGCTCTTTGTTGCTGAAAAAGGTCTAGGAGCTTACCTCAATGGCAACCCCATCAAAGTCACCAAAACAGCCATTTTAGCTGATGCAATCCTTGCCACAGGTTTCCCTTACAACGCTAACGAAAACCCAGGCAACTGTATTGACCATTTTGTGAATTTTGCAAAGCTCGGCGTCCCAATCCGAACGATAGGATCTGCAGCTTTAGATCTCGCCTACGTGGCTGCAGGAAGATACGATGGCTTCTGGGAGATATCTCTGCACCCTTGGGATTTTGCAGCAGGCAAACTCCTTATCGAAGAAGCAGGAGGAAAAGTCTCTAACTACCAAAATGCAGAGGTAAACACCCTCTCTTCTACCTCCTTAGTAGCTTCTAACGCCCTCTTGCACGATCAGATGTTTAATCATCTAAAACAAATGAGTAACGCATGATCTTAAATGGTAAAGAGATCGCTCACCATATCCTCCAAGAACTTAAAGAAAACATCTGTTCCCTTGCTGGAAAAAAACCAGGCCTCGCTTTTATTCTCGTAGGACATCACCCCGCTTCTCACGCTTATGTCACAATGAAAAAAAAACGGTGTAGCGAGATAGGGATACACTCAGAAATTCATTTTCTTCCAGAAACCATTGAAGAAAAAGAGCTTGTCAGACTGATCCACACGTATAACAAAAATCCGGAGATTCATGGTATCTTGGTACAACAACCTCTCCCTTCACATTTACAAAGCAAAGTCATCGTTAAAGCTATTGATCCAAGCAAAGACGTCGATGGCTTTCACCCTCTCAATATAGGAAAAGCGCTACTTGGCTATACAGACGGCTTTCTACCTTGCACCCCCTTAGGCATTGTTACTCTACTCAAAAAAGCAAAAATTCCTACAGCAGGTAAGCATGCTGTCATCATGGGACGCAGTAACATCGTAGGCAAGCCTTTAGCTGCTCTTCTTATGCAAAAAGAGTGCAATGCTACCGTAACTGTTGTGCACAGTCAAACACCCAACCTACAAAAACTCAGCAAACAAGCAGATATTTTGATCGCAGCCATCGGCAAACCTCATTTTGTCACAGAAGAGTTTGTGAAAGAAGGTGCCGTTGTTGTCGATGTAGGGATTAATGCACTCCAAGATCGTGCAGGCCGCCGTATCGTAGGTGATGTAGACTTTGCTAAAGTCTCTCCCAAATGCTCCTCCATCACCCCTGTCCCTGGAGGCATTGGACCTATGACCATCGCTATGCTCTTACATAACACCTATCTTAGCTGCCTAAAAAGCCTATGATCACAACTTGTTTTTTTGATCTCGGCAACGTCTTAGTTTCCTTCAGCCACGACAAAATGTGGAGACAGCTTTCACAGGTATGCCAGCTACCTGAGCAAACCCTCAAAGATCTGTGCGCTCCACTATGGCCAAAGTACGAATGTGGTCATCTATCTACAGAAGAGGTTTTCTCTTACCTACAAAACTTCGCCCCTATCTCGATCGCCTATAAAGAAGTTGCCTTAGCCGCCTCTGATATTTTTGAAGAAAGACCTGAAATGACAAAGCTTCTTTATACTCTTAAAAAAAACTCGTTACAACTTATTTTAGTTTCTAACACCTGTGATATCCACTACAACCACCTGCGTAAACTCTACTCTTTTTTTGATCTCTTTGATCACCTTATTCTCTCCTATGAACTGCGCATAGCCAAACCGTCATCCGGTATTTTTCAAAAGGCTTTAGAAAAAGCCCAGCTGTTAGATCATCCCCATCATGGCTTATTCATAGATGATATCGCAGAAAATGTGCTGTCAGCACAACAGCTAGGTATACAAGGGCATGTTTTTAAAGACGTTGTATCTTTACAGCAAGAATTTATAAAGCTTAAAGTAAAGCTTTAGCTAAAATCTCTCTATTCCTCTATAGTGAACCTTACTATATTATAAAGGTGTCTTAATCTCTCCTATGGGTACAACAAAACCTCTATCCCCAAGAAGCCGCAAAAAACTTCGCTCACATCTATGGAAGATGTTACAAGCTGAAGATTATGCTCCCATGGATCAGCTAGCTCTATTCAAAGCTTGCTCTATCCCCAAAAAACATCATGCTCTATGCAAAGAGATGATCACTGAGTTTTTAACAAAAGAGATGATCTTTATCAAAGAGCGCCTCATCTATCCCAATCTCCCTAAAAAAGAGGAGATTGTTATTGGACAAATCAGCGTCCACCCTAAGGGGTTTGGTTTTGTGACAGCAGAAAACCTCGAGCTCTATCCTAAAGATATTTTCATTCCCAAACCTCACATGAATCATGCGGTAGACAAAGATATTGTTGAGGTAAAAATTGTTCCCTCAAAAAAACAAGATAAAGGGCCTGAAGGTATTGTTGTATCTGTCCTCAAAAGATCAAGAAACACGCTTGTTGGCATCATACAAGATACACAGGGTGCAAAAATCACAGCCTACTGTCCTATCCTAGGTCCTTCTAAACTTGCCACTGTCCTCCCCTCCAAAAAGCTCTCCTTGCAAGAGGGTGACAGGGTTCTTTTACAAGTGAGCGATTGGGACAGCTACCCAGAAGAGGTCAGAGTAACCCCTGAAAAAATCCTAGGTCATATCTCTGACGCTTCTAAAGATATCGATGTAGCTATCCATGAATACAATCTTCCTCAAACCTTCTCCCCCCTCGCTTTAGCAGAAGCTAAAGAGTTTTCTCCCAACCCGACCAAGCAAGATCTAAAACATAGGTTGGATCTCACCCATGTGGAAACCTTCACCATCGACCCTGACACCGCAAAAGATTTTGATGACGCCCTTTCCCTTTCTCAAGATGATAGCGGCGATTATCACCTTATCGTACACATCGCAGACGTATCCTACTACGTTCCCCAAGGCTCTCTTCTTGATAAAGAAGCCTTTGAACGTTCCAACTCGACCTATTTTCCTAACTACTGCCTGCCCATGCTTCCCGAAGAACTATCCAATGGACTATGCAGCTTAAAAGAGCATGTGACAAGGCTTACCGTATCTGTATTTATGAGATTTGATTCTCAGGGTAATATGCGCTCTCATGATATCCGCAGATCCTATATCCATAGCCAAAAGCGATTCACCTACAAAGAAGCTAAACAGGTGCTCGAAGGAAAACTAGAAAGCCCTCACTTGCCTACCCTTAACCTCATGGTAACTCTGTGCAAGCTGCTACAAAAAAAACGGCACGAAAGAGGGAGTGTTGACCTCTCTCTTCCTGAAATGATTCTTATCATCGACAAGAAAGGAGAGCCTACAGGCTTTGAAATTTCTGAATATGATATCACACACCAACTCGTTGAAGAGTTTATGCTAAAAGCCAATGAAACCGTCGCTCACTCTCTTCTTTCTAGAAATGTGCCCGCTATCTTTCGTATCCATGAATCCCCAGCACTATCGGATACCGAAGACTTTGCTCAGCTAGCAAGAGCCTTAGGCTTTAAACTCAAAAAAGCCCCTAACAAACAAGATATCCAAGAGCTTTTTGAAAAAGCTAAAACCACCCCCTGTTTACATCAACTCTCTGTTGCCTTCATCAGAAGTATGAAAATGGCGATCTATTCCGAACAAAATGTGGGCCACTTCGGTCTTTCTCTTGAGCACTATTGCCACTTTACAAGCCCTATCAGACGCTATAGTGACCTTGTCATCCATAGACTTCTTTTCGAAAGCCATCTGCCTATGGCAGAGCTCAAAAAAATCGCTACGCATTGCTCCGATAAAGAAAGAGTAAGCTTTAAAGCAGAAAACTCCGTTCTGTCTCTCAAAAAACTCAGGCTACTAGCTGCTGAATTCAAAGGAAATCCAGAAAAAATCTATGACGCAATCATCTCGAAAGTAAAACCTTTTGGGGTCTACTTCGAAGTCTCTTTACTGATGTTTGAAGGATTTATCCATATTTCTGAGCTTGGCCACGACTACTATATCTACCAAGAGAAAAAATGCTCTCTTGTAGGAGAACATACAGGGCAAACCTTTGCCTCTGGTAAGCCTATACAAGTAACTCTCACCTCTGTACATTTAACCCATCAAGCAGCTACATGGGAGATAGCTCACTCTCAAAGAAAAGAAAAAAAGAGACAAAAACGTTGATTTCCATTGCTATTACCTAGCAAATCATAGTAAAGTCCCTATGCAGCGGTCCATCGAAAGCTCCAGGTACTCTTGCTTTTATGAAGAAATATTTTATTACAGGCCTTGTTATCCTCCTCCCCTTGGTAGTAACCATTGCCATTGTTATTTTCTTGGTGAATTTTCTCACAAAACCCTTCATTGGGTTTGTATCACAGCTTCTGAGCATGCGTTTAATCTTTCCACAAGGTTTCTTCTTCCTTAGCCAAAATCAAGTGATTCACTATGGAAGCCAAATCGTTATTTTGATCTTCTTATTTTTCTTTACTTTATTTCTAGGAATGATTGCGAGATGGTTTTTCTTTAAATCTCTCATTTCTTTAAGTGACAAAATTCTACACAAAATCCCCATCATCAATAAGGTCTATAAAACCACACAAGAAATTATCAAAACCTTATTTGTTACCGATAAAAACGCTTTTAAACAAGTGGTCATGGTTCCCTTTCCCAACGAGGACGCTTTTGTTATGGGTCTTATAGCAAGAGAATCTCCTAATGTGTGCAAGGATGCTACCGAAAAAGACCTGATTTCTGTACTTGTCCCTACAGCTCCCAACGCCACAACAGGCTACCTTCTCATGTACGACAAAACAAAAGTTATCTACTTAGATATGAAACCAGAAGATGCTGTCAAGTACATCGTCTCCTGCGGCGTTATTACCCCCGAGCACCCTGAAATAGGTATGTAGCATGAAAAAACATCTCATTACAGGCGTTGTGATCCTCCTACCCATTGCCCTTACCATCACCTTGCTTGCTTTTCTTATTGACGTACTTACCATTCCTTTTGTCGGAATCGTACACTCTGTTCTCACTTTTTTAGGCTCCAACGTCCTCTACCTACAAAAACATGCCACCATCTTACTACTCATCAGTCGCCTCATTGTCCTTGTATTTCTCATCATAGTAATCTTTTTACTCGGCTACCTAGGAAATAAGCTGTTTTTTAGGCTACTTATTAATATTTTCCATAAAATCATGATGAAAATCCCTTTCATCAAGAAAATCTATAAAATTATTAGAGACATGACAAAAACCTTTTTCTCTGAAAAAGGTAAAATATTTGAATCCTCTGTGATCGTCAATTTCCCTTTCTCCCACAGCTATATGATGGGCTTCCAATCTAATGACGTTCCTGCAGAAGTGAAAGCGAAAGCCCCTTCCTTGCAGCAAGGGGGAAAATCTGTGTTCCTTCCCACAGCCCTTCACCCCACTTCTGGCTTTTTGATCATGATGAGCCCAGAAAAAATCCACAAAACAGAGCTCTCTACAGAAGAGGTGCTCAAATTCTTGATCTCAGTAGGACTTTTTATCCCCAAAGAGCCTCAGAAGGAAGAGCCTCATGCCTGACATCAAAGTCACCTTTTTACAAGCAGCCTCTTCTAAAGAAAAGATTTACAAACTACTCTCCATCATTACAAGCTACTATGAAAGCAAGAAAAAACTCCTCCTTAAAACCGATTCTGAGGCCGTTGTAGCCTATCTTGACAAGCTACTGTGGGAGTTTCCTAAAGAGAGCTTTCTCCCCCATCACACCTCCTGTTTAGAGAGCGGTTTTATCTACCTCTCATCAGAAGTGCCTCCTGATTGTTATTCAATTTTTAATTTTACAAGAAACCCTATCTTAGAGCCAAACAACCTTGCTAAAGTCTATGAGTTTGAAGATGTGAGTTCTCAAGAGAAAAAAAGAATCTTTGAAGATAAGTATGCTGCTTATTCTAAAGCCTCTTACCACCTCATCTCTTTGTAAAAAATCTTGAAAGATTCCCTATAAGATCTTATACTGATTCCAATTATTATCGAGGAGCAGTTCTATATGGTACGCATTAGTAAACAATCAGAAAAAAGAAAGCAAAGCCCACGCAGATGCCGCTTTCCTTCTCCGAAGACAGGGTCTTTAAAAGACAACCTTCCTCTAGGATACAAGCAACATGAAAATGGGTTGCAAGCTGAGGGTAACACCTCTATTTTCATTGGTAAAGTTAAGTAATTAAAGAAGGATTCGACTTATGTCTAGACACCCCAGCTACGGAAAATCAGGAAAAACCACCACAAAGAGAAATGTCCTTAAGCGTTTTGAAAGAGTAGATATACTCAAATCTATTGGTCGTTTTGATCCAGAAAAAACCAAGAGAGTGACTAACCTACCCAAAACTCTTGTGGCTAAATAAGGAACTTTTCTACAGTGCTCGTGCATGTTACTAGTTCGCAAGATGCCGTGGAAATTATTCCAAAGCAAGTCGAGGACCTCGTCAGGTCCTTGATAGACTACAAGCAGATTACATGTCACGAGCTCTCTCTTCATTTTGTTAGCCGAGAAGAAATCTCTACACTGCATGAAGAACATTTTGGTGATCCTTCTCCGACAGACTGCATCACCTTTCCTATTGATAGCCCTGAAGAAGATACTTTTTACAAAGTCCTTGGTGAGATATTCGTCTGTCCTGAAGTTGCCTTAAGCTATGCAAAAAGACACCTCGTGAGTTTTGAAGAAGAGCTTTCTTTGTATGTAGTACACGGATTTCTTCATCTCCTAGGTTATGATGATATTACTAAGCAAGAGAGAGAGCAGATGCGTAAAGAAGAGGCTCTATGCATGGAGCATCTTCGAAACAATCATTGTCTCCTTCATCTACCCACTCCTGCGTGATGCTTTTGTTAACTATAACAATCTTACTTGAGATTATCTCCCCTAACCTCCTATGTATAGAGAAAAAAGGATATATACATGTCCCTTGAAAGTCTGCTACTTCCCCTTCTCTTTCTTATTGGCTCTACATGCCTCTCCATTACTTCAAAAGCCATCCACACTTTAGGGAAGATTGCTCTAAAAAAAGAGTTTTATCTTCACAGAAAACGGTACTATTTTCACTTTCTTGTCAAAAAGCTCTTTCCCAAAGACCTATGGAATGACACTCTCATCCTTAACGGATCCACCAAACAAATCACTCGTATTGTTTACGCCACAACTTTTATCTTTTACCTACTATCTCAACCTTATTTCTCTTCTGTATTTACGCAGCAAAACCAACATATTCTTTTACAACCAGCAGCTTTTCTTGCGATGATTGGAGTCATCGTCCTGATAGGCCTTTTTTTCGATTTTTTAGGGAATTTAATTGGTCAAGCTTCCCCTATCACCTCTCTTAAATGTAGCTACCCTATCGCCTCCTTGTTTTTACTGATTTTCTCACCTATTACCCTTCTTTTTTTAAAACTACAGAAACTGATTTTTGCTAAAGAGACCGACACCGTATCGCGCTCTTTTTACAAGATTAAAGACAAAATCTTAGAACTTGTCTTAGAGTCTGATCTTCAACATGAGCTTAACCTCCAAGATAAAAAACTCATCATCTCTGTGGCTTCTTTCAAAGACCGAATAGCCAGAGAGGTCATGGTCCCTAGGATCGATGTATTTGTGCTTTCTTCAAAAAGCTCTATCCATGATGCTGCCTTATGTTTTATGCGCGAAGGCTACAGCAGAATCCCTGTCTATAAAGAGACCTTGGACAACATTATAGGAGTACTTTTATATAAAGACGTTCTTTCCTTTTACATCAACTGGTATGAAGCTCAAGAGAAAATCCCCCCTCAAACCGTTACTATAGAGCATCTCATAAAGCCCGTCATCTATACTCCAGAGACAAAAAAGATCTCTCAACTGCTGCAAGATTTCCGTGCAAAACAAATTCACTTAGCCATCGTTGTTGATGAGTATGGAGGTACTGAGGGGATTGTCACAACAGAAGATATTTTAGAAGAACTTGTTGGGGAAATTGCCGATGAATATGACGATTTGCAGCAAGAGCTTCTTTTTAAACCCCATCCCCAAGGAGGATGGGTTGTTGATGCAAAAATGAATATTATTGATATCGAAAAAGAATTAGCGATCACCATCCCACAAAGCCCAGAATACGACACTTTAGGAGGTTATATTTTTCATAGGGCAGGATCTATCCCAACAAAAGGATGGAAAATCCACCATGAAAACTTCGACCTTGAAATTCTTAAATCATCAGACCGGTCTGTAGAAAAGGTAAGAATCATTCCGCCGACACGAGAAGATTTTTAACACAAGTTCTCTTCTTGAAAAACAAACGGATTTAAGGCATAGTGATTGTCTTATGTTCTCTCCATGGAGTTTTGCAATATGCGCCGTTCTATTTGCTATGCTGAGCCTAAATTTGCTTATGCTGGTCAACATTCCTCTTTCAAATTCACCTACTCTCCTGCAAATAATCTTCCCAAAGGGACACGTTTAAAATTCGATCCTGTGTCTCGAGGAAGAGAGATTGACTGGCAAATTCCCCAATCAAGTCTTAAACAAAAAGACAATGTGATTTGGATGGAGCCTCCTCAAGGCTCGCCCGTTGCTGGTAAACCGATCCAAGGTAAATCAAAAATCTGTCCACAGTTCGAATTCATCCTCCCCGCAGAAGTAAAAGCTGGTGAAGAGATCTCGTTTTTTCTTGGCTCCCTACAAGGAGGTCAAGGCCCTAGAGCGCAGTTTCATGTACAAAGAAGAAGACCCTTTTATCTCTATATCGATACTAAAGGGAGTGGTGATTACAAAGACCCTGAAATCTTTAGCATCGATGTGCGAGGGAGTCAATTAGATAACTTGCGTGTCATCGCACCATCTCTTGTGAACAAAAATGACCGTTTTGATGTTGTAGTTCGCTTTGAAGATTGTTATGGCAACCTCACTTCCAATGCCCCAGAGGGGACTCTTATCGAATTTTCTTATGAGCAGCTTAGAGAAACTCTCAGCTGGAAACTTTTTGTCCCAGAAACAGGCTTTATCAACTTGCCGAACCTCTATTTTAACGAACCTGGTATTTACAGAATTCGTCTTACCAATACAAAGACAAAACAAGTGTTTTACTCATCTCCTATCAAATGCGTAGAATCAGAAACAAGCCAAGGCATTTACTGGGGTGTTTTTCATGGTGAATCAGAAAGATACGACGCTTCTTTACAAATAGAATCTTGTCTCCGCTATTTTCGTGATGACTTAGCCTATCACTTTTACGCTTCTTCTTCCTTTGAAACCGAAGAAGAGACTCCTCAAGATATTTGGAAAAACATCTCTTTACAGATTGCAGAGTTCAATGAAGAAGATCGTTTTATCACCTATCTTGGCTCACAGTGGTTTAATAACGATCCTTCAGAGGGTTTGCGTCAGCTCGTTTTTACAAAAGATAACAAACCTCTGCCACGCAAAAAAGAAGCTAAATCCACTTCTTTAAAAAAGATCTACAAAAGTCACACACCGAAAGAGCTTATTGGCATCCCCTCTTTTACTATGGCAAAGGGTTTTCATTATACATTTGCAGATTTTAACCCTGAGTATGAGCCTGTTGTTGAAATCTATAACGCTTGGGGCTGCTCTGAATGTACCAAAGCTGAAGGTAACCTAAAACCCATTACTGCTGGCGGCAAACAGGGTGTTGAAGAGACCGCAGAAGGGTCTATCAGAAAAGCCTTGAACTTTGGTCATCGTTTTGGTTTTGTTGCAGGGGGGTTAGATGATAGAGGTGTGTTTTCAGGCTTTTATTCTTCCAACCAAGTGCAGTACACTCCAGGTCTTACCGCTATCATTGCTTCCTCTCAATCTAGAGACTCTCTGATACAAGCTCTTCGTGATAGAAGCTGCTACGCTACGACAGGTGCCAGAATCATCATGAACTTAGATATTGCAGGCCTTCCTATGGGCTGCATACTCTCTACAAAAGCAAAGCCAGGACTTGTATATAACCGTTATATTCGAGGCTCTGTGATAGGTACAAGTAAGCTATCTCGCGTAGAGATCTTACGCAACGGCTCTGTTATCAAAACGTTTTCTCCAGACAAGGATGATGTAGAGTTTGAGCTAGATGAAACCACCCCTCTTGATAAGCATGTGCTACGATCAAGTGTGGATGGGTGTATGTTTGTCTACTATTATATGAGAGCTGTCCAAGAAGATGGTCATATGGCTTGGTCTTCTCCTATATGGATTGAGCTATTCCAGCAAGATTCTCAAGCCGCTACACCACAAGTAGCTACCAAAGATAAAAAAGTTACCAAGAAACCTACAAAAGCCCCCACTTATTTAGAGGATGAGTTTTAGCATAGACTTTCTTCTATATTTTTTCTTAGAGGGTCCGCTTTTATAGCACTTTTTAGTGGAACTGATAAAAAAAAAGAAGGCTCCGAAGAGTCTTCTTTTTTCAAACACTTACCTCTATGGGCAAAAGCATCTTTGTTGAAGTTACCTATACTGATACCTTCTCGTTTATTAGCTGTGTCACTGCTAGCTTCAATTGTGCTTCTACTCTTATTGCTTGTTGGTCTGCTTTGCCTACTCCTCTAGTATTTGGAGCATTAGCAATAGCCTCAGCTTTGATTTGAGCAAACTGGTTCATAAATGCCTGTTGGATCGCCTCTTGTCTTTCAGGAAAAAGTTTTTTCCACTTGTTGTTCTTCGCTACAATATTAGCAAAGGTAGCTTCTGCTTCCGGAGCAACCGCTGTTCGTTCATTAGAACGCTGTAAGAACTCTGGTAAAACTCGCGGAGCTGCTTGTTCTTCTAAATTTGGAACTGCTGGAGCCTTTGGAGCGTTTGATCCTTGTGAACCGTTTGATCCTTGTGAACCGTTTGATCCTTGTGAACCGTTTGATCCTTGTGATCTGCGGGGAGGATGAATTCGAACTGTGGACAGATTACCGTTTGATCCTTGTGAACCGATCGACTCATCAAACTTTGATCCTTGTAAACCGTTTGATCCTTGTGGGCTTACTTTCTTTCTAAAAAGAGAAGTAACTTTGTCCTTTAGAAAACAAGCGCCATTCTTTACAGAAGTAACTCTATTTTTTAAAAAACAAACCGTACCGTTCTTAATCCTTGCGAAGAAATTAGCAATAGATTGAAACGCTTTTTTTACAACATTTGCAAAGGACGCAGAAACGTTTCCAATACGTTGACGAGCAGCACAAGCTACATTTGCTGCTGCTGTAATAGGCTTTAATTGACATATACGCATAATTTTACACCTCAAAATAATTTCAAAAAAGTTTAACAATAATAACTAAATCAAGAATCTATAATAACAATATACACAAAAAAAAAGCAAATTTAATTATTTTTTAATAAATTAACGTCATTGTAATAGCGAAATAAGACGAGACGGCATACATATAAACTCTTTAAAAGGCTAATTTTTTTTCAAAAAAACAAGTTGTCAATATCGCTTAAAGTATTTTTTACCACTTTTTAAAGAATAAAAATCAGGTTATTTCCAGTTATGAAAAAAGGGCTTTTAATCCCTTAAAAGCCCCTACTACCTCAATATCTTCCATTAAGAGGGTTTAAGCTCTGCCTCCAAATTAGCAATTATGGAGCCTTTAATCCAAGCTTGCACTGCTTCCTCTGCGTTTGTAACTTTTCTATTTGTAAGGGCTTTTGTAGCCCTTGCGATAAATGCTCTTTTGTCGTCAGTAGATATCTTGTTCCATTCGTCTTGAAGCTCTTTCGATAGCCCATTTATTACCTGAGCGAAATAAGGTTCTTTACTTGCTTTAAAGATCTCTTTTGCACGAACTGATTCTTGTTTTGAACTATAACTGCTATAATCTTTTTGAACCTGTTTCTTGGATTCCTCCGATAGCTTAGAGAATACATAAGCAGCTACACCAGTCAAAGAAGCCATATCCTTATCCCACTGCGCCTGCTCTAACTTAGGAATGATACAACCTTGAATCCAGGCTGCCAAAGCTTTATCTGCCGTTGTTATAACTTCTTTTGGAAATCCATCTATAACAGCTGATTGTATCTGTTTTGCTACTTCCTTGTCGTGTTTCGATATAACCTTCCATGTAGCTTGTAAAGCAGAGTTTACATCCTCTTTACTCACATGGAAAGCAGCTCTTATGATACTACGACAAAACCGCTCTGTAATATCTTGAGAATTTACACCGTTTGGATAATATTCCTGTTGATATCTACTTTCGATCAGCTCCCTATCACCTTCATTCAAGTAACCTTCCCATACATATTTTACTAGAGGCGATAAACCATCTATACCGCTCTTCCATTCCTCCTCTAAAGAACCCTTAGTAGGGGCAGGCGCTTTTAGTGCTGCTGCTGGAGCCTGAGGTACCACCTTCTTTCTTGTAAAAAGAGAGCAAACTCCACTCTTCATCCAAGCAAAAAAATCAGCTATAGCTTGAAACGCTCTTTTGACCATGTTTTTGAAAGCAGTTGGAAGCTGTGAAACACTCATACCCATAGTAGGATAAGCTGTAGGAATAAACACTGAAAAACCTTGAATTCTCATATTTTCACCTCGCGTAAAACATGTTTTAGTAAAAAAAAAGAAAGTTAAAAACGGCGGAAACACCTCTTTTAATATATTCTCGAAACAAATATAGGCGCGGTATAGTACTCAAGAAATGATTTAAAGAGATAGAAGAAAAACACCCCTCCCTTTACACTGAAGGTGGTTTATAGCACATAAAGACTCTATGCATATCATCCTAGGATCCCAGTCTCCTCGCAGAAAAGAGATTTTGGAGTTTTTTAAGCTCCCCTTCACTGTGGTGTCTAGCGATTTTGATGAGTCTACGATAGCCTTTGACAGCTCTCCTGAGGACTTTGTAGAAACACAAGCTAAAGAAAAAGCTCTTGCTTTACAGAAAAAACATCCAAAAGATCTGATTATTACAGCCGACACAACGGTCTATCTACATCATAAGATCTTTCAAAAACCCAGCTCTGAAAATGAGGCTTTTAGCTTCTTGCAAGAGCTCTCAGGCAAAACGCACCAGGTGCTTACAGGTGTCGCCGTGCTTTACAAAGAAACTTTAGTGACAGAGGTAGCTACCACGGAAGTATCTCTAAGCACGTTGAGTGATAAAGAGCTATGGCAGTATATCCGCTCAACAGAGCCTCTTGATAAGGCTGGAGGCTATGGCATACAAGGGGTTGGATCTCTTCTCGTCACAAAAATCCATGGCTGTTATTATAATGTACTCGGTCTTCCTATACAGACTTTAGCAAAACTACTAAAAACCTTTGGCATTGATTTATGGGAGTACGCTACCTATTAGCTCTTTTTCTGCTAGGAGCAGCTCTTGTAGCAGAAGAAACTTCTCCAACTGTTAACAAAAACCACATCCTTTATCTTGTTAAATCCCATAAAATAACCTCTGCTATTGACCTCTATCAAGAATACAAAAAAGAGATTGGTGGTGTTCATGATAGCGAAATCTTGGAACAGATGGCTCTTATTGTATTAGATCAGGGTATGGCAAGTTCTGAAGAGAGCAAACAACTTATCAGCCTGTACGGCGCAAGCCTTGCTGGGGTAAACTCTTTGCTAGACCTATGTGAAATAGGAATGAAAAGCAAACACCCTGTCACACAGCTCACATCTATTCAGATGATAGGTGCTTTGCAAGATGATAGAGCTAGCTCTCTTCTCTGCAAAGCTTTTAACTCTGATTTTTTGGGGATTCGGATGGAAGCTGCTGCTTATCTTGCTTTGCGAAAGCATAAACATTCTGTTGGCTATATTGAATCTCTTATGAATAAACTCCCCCCTTTCTTTCATTGTTTTTTCTCAGAAATGTTTGCACAAATTGGCTCTGTTGATGCTGTCAACGTATTAAAAAAGATGATCCATGCAACAGAGCTCTATACAAGAATCGCTGCAACTCTTGCTGCAGCGCATCATGGTAGAGATGATTTGCTCTTTGATATCCGCAATGCAGCAACACATCTTAACCCAGCAGAGCAAGAAGCTTGTGCAAGTGCTCTGGGGATTCTAGGAGATTCTCATTCGATAGCTCTGCTGGAAACTATGGCCAAGTCCACAGATGACGAGCTTAAGCTAGCTGCTCATTGGGCTCTTATAAATCTTGGAAAAAAAGAAAAAGTAGAAGAGATCAAAGCTCTTGCAAAAAAGCATCACTTATTTGCTATTTATAGCCTCGCCAAGCTCGAAGAAGGGGGTGACGATCTTCTTTGTGATTTACTCCAGCATAGTGATACTAATGTGCGTATTAATGCAGCCTTGGCTTTGTTAGAAAAAAGAAACCCTAAGTGTCTTCCTGTAATCAAGCAAATCTTGCTATCTAAGCAAGATGATTTGGGATTTATTCCTCAATACTCTCCTGGAAGATCAAGGATGTATTGGAAATGCATACGCTCTGTATCTGCTTATGCAAGCAAAGATAAAGATGGCTCTCTTCTTGCTATTTCTTTGGCCCTGCGCGAGCAGGTGCTTGCCCAATGCCTAGAACTCGAGCCTTCGTATTTTTTTGATGTAGCTCATACCATCCTTAATACCCCTCAGAAAGACCTTATCCCTCTTCTCATGCAACTTCTTTGCAATCTAAACAATGATGCCGCCATAACTCTGTTAAAAGCTAAAGCCGAAGAGATTGGATCACCTTTTATCAGAAACTACGCCTCTCTTGCGCTCACCAAACTACATATCGACAACCCTTATAGAGGAAGGATCGAAGCTTGGGTACGAGCGCAAAAAGATACAGAGATGATTCAATTTCGTCCTTTGACGGGAAAAACAGCCTCTGAAACTTCTTTTAACTACCAGCTGACACCTCAAGAAAATTCTGCCCTTCTTGTAGAAGCTCTTATGCTTTTTGCTCATGCCCATGAAACCGCAAGCATCGATCTTCTACTTGAGGTATTGCGTAATGGCCACCCTAATAATCAACCTGTTATAGCAGGTCTTCTCATGAAAGCCCTCGAATAAAAGATCGTAACCTTAGCAAATGCTCTATGCCAAAAAAACAAGATATTAAGCTATGATTGCTCCATGCTATACGGGATATCTAGTTCATCATCTTGGTTTTTGCTTGGCTTTTGCTGCATGATACCAGCAGCTTTTTCTGCTTTGCCAAAAGAACTGACTCTGCAGCTGAATGCACCTTCTTATCAACAGGGTGTTATGAGCACAAGCCAAGGAGGTCTGTTAGAAGGTCTAGGTTTTAGGCTCCAGGGTGAGCATATTCAATATGTCAAAAAACAGGAAGGAGGGGTTGAGATCCACAAAGTCTATGCTAAAGGCCACCTTATGCTTGACTATGGAGGCCAAATCTTCCTTGGAGACTCCTTAGAATACGATTTTGTTGCAGAGACAGGTTGTATTCTCAAAGGAAGAACTGCTGTCGGTGTATGGTTTATCAGTGGTGAAAAAATCCTCTTACATCCCGATAAAAGCTTTGAAGTGCAAGAGATTTGTGTAACAACAAGTGATGATGAGTCTATCGTATGGTCTATGACAGCAGATCACGCTTTGGTATCTGCGGATAACCATTTAGTCACAAAAAATATCCAGTTTAAAGCGCTTAACATGCCCGTTTTTTGGATTCCTTATTTCAAGGCAAACCTCAAACGCACTCCCGACACCCCTCTACGTTACGCCCTTTCTTGGGATACAGGCCAAGGCCCTAAAATCAGCTTTCGATACCGCATCTACTCATGGCAAAATTTTGCTGTTTATTTACGAGCCGATTACAGATATGCAAGAGGACCTGGTGGCGCACTGGAAATGGATTATCTTTCTCCTGACAAGATCACCAAGTTCCAATCTAAAAACTATATTGCACATGACACTTTTTATAACGATGACAACCCCAATAAAAAAAGAACACGCTTTCGTTTGCAAGGGCTGTACAAAACACGTTCTCAAGATGGTAAAGGGTACCTTGACGTTGTCTATGATAAAATTAGCGATAAAAACTTACCTGGAGATTTCAAATCTGACGATTTTGAACTCAATACAGCTCGTCAAACAAGGGCGACAGCTCGCTATTTTCAAGATAGCTTTATTGCAGGCTTTAATGTGCAACCTAGAATCAATCCTTTCGATGGCTTTAAACAAGAGCTCCCTACCTTAAAAATGCATGTGAAGACTTATAAAATAGGATCTTCTCCACTGCTCCTTAGCAACGAATTTACCTGCGCCTATCTTGATTATGTCTATTCTAATCAGCTCGTCAATATGCCAACAAATATCGCAAGAGTACTCAGAGATTTCCATGCTGTACGCGCGGAGTCTCATCAAAAGCTGCTTATGCCCATAAAACGTCGAGGCGTCTCTTTGACCCCATATATTGGAGCTGTTGGCATCCTATATAATAACAGCCCTGATAGCCGTTCTATCAACCAACTCGTCTTTACCTATGGTGGAGAGGCAAAAGCTACTGTAACAAAAACTTTTTCCCACTATAAACATGTAATGACCCCTTACGCTACGTACACTGGTCTTTATAAACCTTTACATGAGTATAGAAAAGTCTATATTTTTGATATCTATGACGGATACCACTCTTTAAATCAACTGAAGGCTGGGATTCATAACACACTATTTTCTCTTCGCAGCTCCCCTTTTACTCCTATGGGCTCTTTGGATCTCTATGCTCTTGGTTTTTTTGCTGATGACACTTTTAGAAAAACTTTCCCTAAAGCTGGCGCCAATTTCACATGGAACCTAGCTAATCTTTATGTCAACTGTGATGTCAGATGGAATTTTAATAACCGTGTCCTTGACTTTTCCAATATCATCTTCAAATACACTTTTAATGCAAACGTAGCAGCAAGTATTGAGTTTAGACATAGAAGCCGATTTGATTGGCGTAAAGGGAATCACCAAAATTTCATCTTGGATGTTACACAATCTATCCCTTCTATGGTCGATTCTCCTCTTTCCGATGGTAGAAATGTTCTATTAACTAAAGCAGAGGTAAAACTCACCCCCTTATGGACCTGTCAAGTAGAGATGCATAATGGCTGGGGAAGAAGAGATCAACCTGGCTACACTGAGGCAAAATTAGATCTTCTGGGTTTAATCTCTTCTGCTTGGAAACTCAAACTTTCGTATATGTATACAACACGTGGCGCAAGCCACTTTGGCATAGGGCTTAATCTAGTGCGTTGACTGATGATACTGTTTTTTGATCTTTTTTAACTGCGGTTGCAAAGCTTTCTTGCAGTGTTCAGGGATCCTATCAAAAAAAAGAACCCCATTAAGATGATCGTTTTCATGTAAAATAGGCCTTGCTGCCCACCCTTCTCTTTCCTCAGCAAAAGGTTTTCCCCACTCATCTAAAGCTTCTACCCTAATTTTTGTAGGTCTTGGTACTTCTTCATAAAGTTTAGGAATCGACAAGCACCCTTCTGAATCAACCCACTGCGTATCATCTAGAATCGTAACCACAGGATTAATGTATACTTTAGGTTTTTCTATCACGTATGCCCCGTCTGGACTAGGTTCTCTAGCAATATTGCATACAAAAATCCGAAGAAGCACGCCGATCTGCACAGCAGCAAGACCCACTCCGTGAGTACGATCCATAACCTCGATCATTTCTTTAGCTAGCTGCCTTGTCTCATCTGTGATCTCTTTGATCTCTTCCGATTTTTTTCTCAGTAAGGGATTTCCGTAGTAAATCAGCTTCCTATGCATACAACCCTTATTCTAGCCCGTAGGTAGTATCATCAATCTGAGAAGTTTCATGCGCCTCCTCAATGCTCAAAGGCAGCTGCTTTACAGAAGATCTGCCTATACCCGCTGACCATAGAGAAAGAACCACACAGACAACCATAAAGATCGCAGCAAGCCACCCGGTAAACTTTTTCAATACCTCTGCTGTCGATGTCCCAAACAAAGAATCTCCTGCATCCCCACCAAAAGAGGCTCCAAGACCCATGCTTTTACTCTCTTGCAAAAGGATAACTAGGCATAAAATGCCACATAATAAAAGAAACAAAAAAATCATCGAATAAAATAGAAATGTCATGATTTATATTCCCGTGCAATAGTTACAATTTTCACAAAGGAGTCAACTTCTAAAGAAGCGCCTCCCACAAGAGCTCCGTCTACATCTGGCATCTGAATTAACTCCCTGATTGTTGAGGGATTTACAGATCCCCCATATAAGATGGGAATCTTCTGTGCTAGCTCTTCACAATATTTTTTTCTAAGTACCTCTCTGCATGCTCTATGCGCATGCTGAGCCATCTCTGCAGTTGCAGCTCTTCCCGTTCCTATAGCCCATACAGGTTCATAAGCCACCATAACTTTGGCTACATCTTGCTCTGTAAGACCTTCAATCGCTGCGCTGAGCTGGCTATGTAAAACGGCTTCTGTTTTATGGGACATACGCTCACCTTCTGTTTCACCAATGCATATGACAGGCGTCAGTCCTTCCTGTAAAAGAGCTTTGACCTTAAGCGCTACGATACCATTTGTGTCATGATAATGCGTTCTTCTCTCCGAGTGCCCCACCAAGCTAAAGCTAGCTCCAGCCCCTCGTATCATCTTCACAGAGATCTCTCCTGTATAAGCCCCTTCTTTGTGCTCAGACACATTCTGCGCACCTATGCATAAAGAAGAGCCTACCGCCTTGTGAGCAGCATACAGAGAGGTAAAAGGCAAAGCGAGTAGCACATCCTTATGGCCGAGTATCTCTTTGGGAAGCTTGTTGACAAACGCAAGCGTCTCATCAACCGTTTTGTGCATCTTCCAATTGCCAATAACAATGAGCGGCCGCCCCATAGACCTTATACCCTTTTCTATAACCGAAGGAGATGTTAAACAAACAGGGTCCTCAGAATCAAGTTCTAAAATATGAAACCAAGTGTTATTTTAAAAGATAGACCTTTACAATCTACAATCTATTTTTCAAGGCGCTTCACCTATGACTTCGTTATCTTCTCAAATCTTTAGCGTCTCTCAGCTTACACAAGCTATCAAGGCCCACCTTGAACCTAAATTTTTTCATGTCTGCGTGAAAGGGGAAATCACCAATTTTACAAAGCAAGCTTCTGGTCACTTATATTTTAGCCTTAAAGATGAGCATTCTCAAATTTCTTGTGTCATCTTCAAAGGAGTAGCAAGCGCCCTGCCGCACCTCCCTAAAGCCGGCGATAAGGTCATTATCAAAGGCTCTTTAAGCGTGTATGTCCCTCGTGGTGGGTATCAAGTGGTCATCTCTCACCTGCAATACGAAGGCATGGGAGACCTTCTCATGAAGCTCCACGAACGTAAAGAGAGATTGAAAAACAAGGGGTATTTTGACCTAGCTCATAAAAAACCCCTTCCCAAATATCCAAAAACAATCGGTGTCATCACAAGCCCAACAGGAGCTGTAATCCATGACATCCTTCATGTTCTGCAAAGACGTTTCCGGGGTTTCCATCTGATTCTAAGTCCTGTTAAGGTGCAAGGAGTAGGTGCAGAAAAGGAGATAGCGCAAGCTATTGAAGACTTTAATCGCTACAACCTTGCAGACGTGCTGATCATAGGGCGTGGCGGTGGCTCTCTAGAGGATCTTTGGGCTTTTAATGAAGAATGTGTCGTGGAAGCAATTTTTACATCCAAGATCCCTATCATCTCTTCAGTAGGTCATGAAACCGATGTCTCTTTAGCCGATTTTGTAGCCGATGTAAGAGCCCCTACTCCTTCCGCTGCCGCAGAAATGGTTATTAAAGAGAAATCTTTGCAATTAGAGTTTTTAGATAAGGCCCAAAAACAAATGATCTATGCCCTAAAGCAAACGATACATCGATGCAAGCTGCAGCTGAAAGGGATCCTCTCGCAAAAAATTTTTACCTCTTCGGAAGCCTTTGTAGGGGAATACCTACAACGGGTGGATGAAATCACCTCTCGCCTCGACGAAACTCTTGCTACCAAGCTAAAAATGAAAGAGCAGGAGCTACTATCTGCTGGAAAGCAGCTACGTAGCCTGGCGCCAGCGCAAAAACTTGCTCACCTTAAAGAAAAATCTCTCTCCCTACAAAAACACTTAGATCATAGATTCTCTATACTCCTAGCAAGGCATAAGGAGCGGTTTACTCATCTACGTCTTCTGCTAGACTCGTTAGATCCAAGAACCATCTTAAAAAAAGGTTACTGCATTCCCTTTGCTGAAAACCATAGTTCCGTTATTATGTCTACGAGTCAGCTGAGTGCCGGAGATGCTCTGTTTTTGCACTTCCATGACGGAGAAGTCGCCACTAGTGTTACCCATAAAGGATGAGTATGAGCCAATCATTTTCGTTTGAGACCGCCTACAAACGTCTCGAAGAGATTTTAGAAAAACTAAATAGTGAGCAAGTCTCTCTTGAAGACTCCCTAAAACTCTATGAAGAAGCTAATTGTTTAATCGTTGCATGTAATGCAAAACTCACACATGCCGAGCAAAAAGTGCAGACATTGATTAAAGGACGCAATCAAGAGCTTATCCTGCAAGAAGGCTCTCCTGTTTTGGAAGATTTTACTGTTTCTAAGTCCCATCATTTAACAAGAACTGTCAGCGAATCATGAAGTCATTTTTACAAAGGATCGTAGATCCTTCTGAGATTAAATCGCTGAGTCTTGAGCAGCTCGAAGTGCTTGCTCTAGACATACGCCAGAGAATTATTGAAGTCATGTCAGTAAATGGCGGTCATTTAGCTTCTAATCTCGGTGTTGTGGAGTTAACAATAGCTCTGCATAAAGTATTTGATTCTCCCTCAGACAAGTTCCTTTTTGACACTTCCCATCAAACCTATGCTCACAAGATTCTTACAGGGCGTAATGATCGCTTTCATACCATCAGAAAATTTCAGGGCTTATCAGGTTTTGCTTCCCCTGAAGAATCTTCTCATGATCATTTTTTTGCAGGGCATGCTGGTACCGCTCTTTCTTTAGCATTAGGTGTTGTCAAAGCAAGAGATTTAAACCAAGAAGACTATCATGTAATCCCCATTTTAGGAGATGCCGCGCTCACTTGTGGTTTAACCCATGAGGCTCTGAACAACATCCCCAAACATCTGAAAAACTTCATCTTGATTCTTAACGATAATGCGATGGCGATCTCGAAAAATGTAGGAGCTATCACAAGCATTCTTAGTCGCATGTTCAACAACCCCACTTCAAACAAAGTATATGCCGATATTGAAAACACCCTTCGCAAAATCCCTGGATGTGGAGAGTTTTTTGCTGAAGGAGGACACAAAATTACAGAGTCTTTAAAAAACCTTGTCAGCACAGCACCCTTTTTCGAGCAGTATGGCCTCTCTTATATCGGCCCTATTGATGGTCATAATCTCAAAAAAATGATTCACGCTTTAGAAGGAGTTAAACACACAAACACTCCTTGTATCATCCATACCTTTACTGTAAAAGGACAAGGGATGCCAAAGGCCATTGAAAACCCTACCTGCTATCACGGAGCCCGCCCTTTTGAGCCAGCAACAGGAAAGTTTTTGCCTAACCCATCCAGCAAGCCCACCTTTCCCAAGATCTTTGGAAAGCATATGCTTGCTATTGCAGACAGATGTCCTCATGTGATCACTCTCACCCCTGCTATGCCAGCCGGCTCTTGCCTTACAGCTTATATGGAAAAATACCCAAACCGCTGCCTTGATGTAGGGATTGCTGAAGGACATTGTGTGACCTTTGCTGGAGGACTTGCCAGTGATACAACCAAAAAAGTGGTTGTATGTGTCTATGCCACTTTTTTCCAAAGAGCTTTAGACAATGTATTCCAGGATGTCTGCCTTCAAAAACTCCCTGTACTTTTTGCTCTTGATCGTAGCGGCCTTGCTGGAGGCGATGGTGTAACCCATAACGGTATTTACGATATTGCTTTTCTTAATACCATGCCCAACCTTGTCATTGCGCAACCAAGAAATGGACAACTACTCAAAGAGCTTTTGGAAAGTGCTCTGACTTTTGATGTTCCAGCTGTCATTCGTTATCCCAATCTTGCCACAGAAGATGACAATCTCCCCCTTGTGAATCGCCCTATAGGACAAGGAGAAATTCTTGCTAGAGGGTCTCATGTTGCAATTATCGCTCTTGGACACAAATGTGCAACAGCTATGGAAGTGAGAGCTCTTTTGGAGCGAGAAGAAATCTACGTGACCGTCATAGACCCTATCTTTATCAAACCCTTAGATCATGCATTACTCACTCAGGTTTTTGCTACACATAAGCTTGTTGTCACCTTAGAAGAGCATTCCCTGCAAGGTGGCCTTGGCATGATTATAAATAGTTTTGCTCTTCAAAACTGTGGCCATTCTCCTATAAAAACGCTCAATGTAGGCATTCCCGATATTTATATAGATCATGGATCCCATGCGGAGTTAACAAAAGCCATCGGTCTCGACGCTCAAACCGTTGCAGAAACAATACTCAAACATATAGCCAAAGAACCCCTACCAGCGGCCCCATTATGATTGTCGCCATTTTTCCTCATCCCACACATCCAGATGCCACCAAACTTGCAAAGCAAATTGTAGATTTCTTTCATGCTCACAAAGTCAAGGTTGTAGCAGAACCCCCTTATACTGACGCCCTCAGTGTAGATCCCTTATCTTCTGTAAAGGAAGTGGAGTTTCTTATCTCTATGGGAGGCGATGGCACCATCCTAAGACTTGCTCATAAATATAGACATCTGAAAGCTGCTATTTTAGGCATTAACTTAGGACATCTCGGATTTATGGCTGATGTTCCAACGAGTGATTTACTACCTAGTCTGCGAGATTTCTTAGAGGGAGCCTACACCATCGAAAATAGGCTGATGATTGAAGGAAAAGCCCCTAACGGACAGACTTTCTATGCTATCAATGACTTTGTCATGCATAGAGCGCATAATCCTTCCTTAATAGAGCTCTCTATTTATTTGGACGATCTTTATCTCAACACTTTTGAAGCGGATGGTATCATCTTAGCAACTCCCAACGGATCTACCGCCTATTCTCTTGCTGCAGGAGGCCCTATCTTAAGTCCTGGCCTTGATGGTTTTGTGATTACACCCATCTGCCCTCATACCATCTCCAATAGACCCATCGTACTGACAACAACACAAGAGTTACGTATTGAATACCAAAGCCATTATCCAAAAATTGAAGTCATCGCAGATGGTTTAGATACAATACATATAACACCTAGGCAATCTTTCTCTTTTAAAAAGAGCAACAAAACCTTTCGCCTTGTGACCTTAAAACGCAGAGATTATTACTCTACTTTGCGCACCAAACTAGGCTGGTCAGGAAAGCTTCGGCACTAATCTTATGTCCACCTCATCGCCTACAGCCTCTAAAACCATCTATAATGGATTTTCTGCTGTCTTCTTACCAACGTTTTTGACACTACTCAGCGTAGGTTTTTTTCTCCGTATAGGACTTATTGTTGGCTCGATAGGGTATTTTTATACCTCTGTAATCATCTTTCTTGCTGTACTTGTAACAAGCATCACAGCTCTTTCCATGTCCTCGACAGTCTCTAATCTAAAAATAGAAACAGGTAGCGTTTTTTTCCTTCTTTCTAGAAGCTTTGGAGTCGAAGTGGGATCTGCTATCAGTTTACCCCTCTTTTTAGCGCAAGCACTCAGCACCTCTTTTTATGCTTTGGGATTTGCTGAAGGACTACATCTATTCTTTCCCTTTTTTTCTCTACAAACCATTGCACTTGCCGTCTTAGCTGCCACC
>Ga0172362_10001012_pt1 | contig 23772 bp, 19 predicted proteins | sample LakKivs1_kivu2a2_FD_114534 | JGI IMG/M metagenome (GOLD analysis project Ga0172362, IMG submission 114534) | Sediment microbial communities from Lake Kivu, Rwanda - Sediment s1_kivu2a2 | ecosystem: Environmental > Aquatic > Freshwater > Lake > Sediment | place: Rwanda: Western Province, Lake... | reverse complement strand
GCGCTTTTGCTAAAGCCTTTAACCCGCGCCCGGTAGTCTATAGAACTAATGATTTTAAGACCAATGAGTATCGGGAGCTCACCGGCGGGCAAGAGTACGAGGATATGGAAGAGAATCCTATGATTGGCTATAGGGGGGCTTCACGATATATTGCTGACATTGATGTGTTTAAGCTGGAGATAGAAGCCATAAAGAAGGTGAGGCAAGATTACAAAAATCTATGGGTGATGATTCCCTTCGTCAGAACTGTCAGTGAACTGGCTAGAACTAAAGAAATTATGGAATCCGAGGGGCTAAAGCGTTCCGATAACTTCAAACTGTGGATGATGGTTGAGGTGCCGTCTAACATCTTTCTTATGGAAAAATTCCTAGCCGTCGGCATTGATGGTATATCCATTGGCTCAAATGACCTGACCCAGCTTATTCTGGGCATTGATCGGGATAGCGAGAAGTTGGCCGGGACATTCGACGAACGAAACGAGGCGGTGCTCATCGCCCTGGAGCGGGCAATTAAAGTATCAAAGAGCCTAGGGGTCACCTCCTCCATCTGCGGGCAGGCGCCCTCAGTATATCCCGAACTCACTGAAAAATTAGTAAGGTGGGGTATAACCTCAGTCTCAGTAAGCCCGGACATGATTGACACTACTAGAGAGATAATTGCCAGAGCCGAAGAGAAATTAGGGCTTAAGGCTTAATGATTAGTCAGCTTAATATTCGCCAGAAGGCTGAAAAGAAGGAGGAAAGCCTTTCTCCCTACGCGGTGAAGAGTAGGTCGTCGCGGGGTAGGCTCAGGCTAGAGGAGCCTTGCCCGGTACGCACTGCCTTCCAGCGTGACCGAGACCGTATTATCCACTGTAAGGCCTTCCGCCGTCTGAAGCATAAAACACAGGTTTTCATTGCTCCTGTAGGTGACCACTATGTAACCCGCCTCACCCATACCCTAGAGGTATCTCAGATAGCTCGCACTATTGCTCGGGCCCTTAACCTTAATGAGGATTTAACTGAGGCAATTAGCTTGGGTCATGACTTGGGTCATACCCCTTTCGGGCATGTCGGCGAGGAGGTCTTAAATGAACTCTATCACCAGGGGTTCAGACATAATGAACAGAGTCTGCGAGTGGTTGACCTCTTGGAAAATGATGGCTGGGGGCTCAATCTCACCTGGGAAGTAAGAGACGGTATCCTAAATCACTCTAAGACAAGGGTAGATATATTGGGGCAGGATTGGGGAAAAGTAAACACTCTGGAGGGTGAGGTGTGTAAGCTCGCTGACATTGTAGCCTACATCAACCATGATATTGGTGATGCGATAAGGGCTGGCATCATCACCGAAGGCGATTTACCACTCTCAGCCATTACTGTATTAGGTCGTTTCCACTCACAACGCATCAATACCATGGTCTGCGATATTATTGATTACTCCTGGGCGGCGAGTGGTTATGATACTACTATAGATAACCCGACTATAGGTATGAGCCCTCAAGTTCTAGGGGCAGCTAATAACCTCCGCGATTTTCTTTTCGCCAGAGTATATAATGTGCGCTCAGCCCAGGAGGAAGCAGAAAAGGCAAGAGGGGTGATTCGCTTACTATATAAATACTTCACTGAGCACGAAGACCGGTTGCCGTCAGAGTATCATTTTCACAGTGGTGAGATTGAACAGAGGGTAGTAGACTATATTGCCGGTATGACTGACCAGTACGCCTTGAGGATGGCTGATGAGCTGTCATTGACTAAAAGTGAGGTAAAATAAAAGATGGGTGTTATAGACGAGGTAAAGCAAAGGACAGACATTGTAGAGGTTGTTAGCCAGTATACCACTTTAAAAAAAGCGGGGCGAACCTTCGGGGCGCTATGCCCCTTCCATAGCGAAAAGCACCCTTCCTTCTTTGTCTATCCTGAGCAGCAGAGCTGGCATTGCTTTGGTGCCTGTAACACCGGCGGTGATGTTTTCTCATTTGTCATGAAGAAGGAGAATATTGACTTTGGTGAAGCGCTACGTCGGCTTGCCCAGAAAGCAGGGGTTACCATTCCATCGAGGTTTGAACCAGAAGCTGGGAAAGACGAGAAGGGAAGGTTATATCAAGCTAATGAGGCAGCCGCCCAGTATTTCCATAACTTGCTCACTAACTCTGTAGCTGGAGAAAAGGCACTAAAATATGTAGCTAGCCGAGGCTTATCGCTTAAAATTATTGCCGATTTCCAGCTGGGCTTCAGCCCAAATAGCTGGGATGCCCTGAAGCAATATATGATTGAGAGGGGCTATACTGAGAGTGAGCTACTGACTGTAGGTTTAGTAATAGAAGCCGAGGCGGGTGGAATTCATGACCGGTTCCGCAATAAGCTGATGTTTCCCATATTTGACATAAGGGGACATGTTGTTGGCTTTGGGGCAAGGGTGCTTGATGACTCATTGCCCAAGTATGTCAACTCGCCACAGACCACAATCTTTGATAAGAGTAGTTGCCTGTATGGCATAAATCTGGCCGCAGCCGCTATCCGGCAGCAGAACCTAGTAGTGATTGTCGAGGGCTATATGGACGTTATTACCGCTCACCAGAACGGTTTTAATAATGTCGTTGCCTCTATGGGAACCTCGGTTGCGGAGAAGCAGGTCGGCATACTGAAGAAGCTAACCAAGAATATGGCTTTAGCTCTTGATGCCGATGCTGCCGGGGAAGAGGCTATGCTTCGGGCTGTAGGCTATGAGAATACCCTTGGTGCTGAGGTAAAGGTCATTATCCTGCCCGGAGGTAAAGATCCTGATGATGTTATTAAAGAAGATATAACAATTTGGCAAAACTTGCTGGAAGAGGCTTTACCCATAGTTGATTACACCTTCAATATGGTTACCGCTGAGCTTGACCTTGATACTGCCAAAGGTAAGTCTCTAGCCGTAGATAAGCTTCTGCCCATTGTGGCTGAGATGAAGGACACAGTGCGTCAAGCTCATTACCTACAGAAACTGGCTCGTCTAGCTGAGGTTAGCCCTCATATCCTAGAAGCTACTCTGGGAAGAATTAAACTTAGCCGGAGTAAACTCCAGGCCATAGAGCCAAGCCAAGAACACATTACTCAGTCTCGGCGTCCACTTTTGTCCAGCCCTGTCGAAGAATATTGCCTTGCCCTCTTACTCCAGCACCCTGAGCTTAAAGGGAGGGGTAAGGGGCTTTCCCCTGAATATTTTGATAATAGCGAAAACCGTGCAATTTTTACTACCTGGCAGCAGGTTAAGGATCTATCATCGCTTAAGGAGAGGCTCGACCCGGCTATCTGGGAACATCTGGATTCCTTAATAACTAGGAGTATGCCGGCCAATCAAATAGAGCAGAAATATGCTGATTGTGTTCTTAATTTACGAAAAAAGTATCTCCAAAGTCTGGAGGCAAAAAGAGCTGAGGTACTAGCTTTGGAAGCTGAGGCAGGAGGTAGTGTTGCTGAACTGGCTAAGCTTGAGGAACAAGGGATAGAAGTCAGCGTGCAACTGGGAGAAGTTTTTACTCAAAAAAGTCGAGAAAGTCAGGAGCAAAGGCGGTGATAAATGGGTTTAGATAATACTGATGACTCCGCACAGTTCACACCTCAAGATGAGAACGATGAGGAGATGCCTCTGGATGAAGAGCTGGATGTTGAGCTTAAATCCCCTACAGATTCCGAATTAGAAATACCGATAGAAGAACTGGAGGAGCAGACGATAGTAGATGACCCAGTTCGCATGTACCTTCATGAAATTGGCAGAGTGCGTCTCCTCACCGCTGAGGATGAAAAGGTCTTAGCTAAAAAGCTGGAGGAAGGTAAACGCATCAGTGAGATTAAACAGTATTACCTACAGAGAGATGGGAAACCTCCTTCAGCAACTGAGATAGTACTGGCTATACTTAACGAGCTGGGGCAGGCTTCTACTATCATCCGTCTCCTTCAGGAACAGATTGGTTTAGCTCCGGCCGCCAGCTTCATAGAGACTATCTCTAATGCCAAACTACGAGATAGCATAAATAATGAGATAAATCAGCAAATAGTCCAGGCTATTGCTAACCAGATGGATAAGTCCATATCTGAAACGGAACAGCTTCTTATCAATCTGTCAATAAATATTAACCTGTTGCCTGAGGAAGTCCTTAATGCTATTGGAGATAGCGTCTCTCTAGCTGATATCGAAAATCTGGTAACAAGTAAGGCCTTTATTAAGTCTATTCGGACTCATGAAAAACAACTCAAGGCTTATCAAGATAATATTGAGCGTGAGGCTGAAAAAGCAAAAAGGCATCTCACTGAAGCCAACCTGCGTTTGGTAGTCAGCGTGGCTAAGAAGCATATTGGACGAGGTATGCCCCTCCTCGACCTCGTTCAGGAAGGGAATATCGGGCTAATCAGGGCTGTGGAGAAATTCGATTACCATAGAGGTTATAAATTCAGCACTTATGCTACCTGGTGGATTCGTCAGGCTATTACCCGAGCTATAGCTGACCAATCTCGTACTATTCGCATTCCAGTGCATATGGTTGAGACCATTAATAAATTGCTAAATGTAACTCGCCGTTTGGCTCAGGAATATGGACGAGAGCCTACCCCTAAGGAAATCGGTGAGGAAATGGAAATACCTCCAGAAAAAATCAGGGGGATAATCAAGCTAGCCCAACTGCCAATATCACTAGAATCACCTATAGGTGATGAGGAAGATAACCACCTAAGTGACTTTATTGAGGACCGCGATGCCTTGCCGCCTCCTGATGCTGCATCTAAGCAACTCTTAAAGGAGCAAATTGATGGGGTGTTATCCAGTCTTACCCCTCGTGAGCAGCGAGTGCTCCAACTCAGATTTGGCCTCGAGGACGGACGGAGCCGGACCCTAGAGGAAGTGGGGAAGGAGTTCAAGGTAACCAGAGAGCGAATTCGTCAAATTGAGGCCAAGGCCCTGCGCAAGCTACGCCACCCCAGCCGAAGCCGAAAATTAAAGGACTACCTAGAGTAATAACATAAAACTTTATTCCTTGCTTCCTTTCCCTGATAAGACAAGGGAGGAGTATGTTTCAGAAGAGGGGCTTTTCGCCCCTCTTTTTATTATTATTTACTCTCTCTTTTTGAAGGAGAGGAGGACAAAGGGGTAAGGCAGATAAACAATCCCCCGGTTATGCTAAAATAAATAGACAAGGTTATTACTGGAAGTAAGGGAAGTACCCGGCCTGAGGAGGGTGGTAAATGATTCCCGTTAAGCTAAAGATACGCAATTTTATGTGCTACCGGGATAATGTGCCGCCGCTCTTCTTTGATGGTATCCATACCGTCTGCATCTGTGGTGATAATGGCAACGGTAAGTCAGCTCTGATTGATGCTATGACCTGGGCACTATGGGGACGAGCTAGAGGTAAGAGTGATGATGACCTCATTCATTTAGGTCAAACTGAAATGGAGGTAGAGTTTGAATTCACTGTAGGGCGGCAATCATATCGCATCATTCGCAAGCACTCCAAGCCCAAACGACGGGGACATTCAGGACGAACTATCCTAGAACTTCAGATAGCCACCGGGAATGGCTTTAGGTCAATTACAGATGATAGTATAGCTCAGACACAGCAGAAGATTATCAATATTCTACATATGGACTACCCCACTTTTACCAATAGTGCCTTCTTGCTGCAAGGTCACGCTGATGAGTTCACTGTCAAGCGACCAGCCGAGCGTAAGCAAGTACTGGCTGACATTCTGGGGCTTTCTTTCTACGATGAGCTGGAAGAACGAGCCAAAGAGCAAGCTGAGCAACAAGAGACAGAAAAAACGCAGCTAGACAGCGCTATCAAAGATATTGATGATGAGTTAGGCCGAAAGCCAGCTTACGAGGCTGAATTTGAGAAGGCACAAGGCGAACTCTCCCGCATGGAAAAAGTAACCGGGGAACAAGAATCCAGACTAAATGGACTGCGGCAAGAAAAAGAATCCCTGGAAAATAAGAAGACACAACTAATCCAGCTTGAGGAGCACATAGAAGATACCGAGAGAGACTTGGAAAGGTGGAATAACCAGGTTAAACAACATCACGCCCAGCTCAAAGAGTATGAAGAGTTAATAGCGCAGCGTCCGGCCATAGAAGAAGGCTATACCCAACTTAGTTTAGCCAAGAAATTAGGCAGCGAACTTGACCAGAAGTTTAGGCTGGTTGCCGTTCTAAACGAACGCAAGCACCGATTGGAGATAGCAATTGTCCAGGCTAGCGAGGCTCTAATTACTGGCCATGCCCTGGCTCAAAACAGAATCAAGGAGTTAGAAGCTAGCTCGCAAAAACTCCCCCAGCTTAAAAATGAGCTACAGAAGGTGCAGGTTGAATTACTCCGGTTGACTGAAGAGGAAGAAACGCTAACCCAAAAAAGACAGGCCAATCAGGAATTATTAACTCAGGTTCATCACCTGGAATCGAGTAAAACCCAGCTGGAACAGCAGATAAAGGAGATACAAGAAAAACTCGACCTCCTGTCAACTCAGACTGGGGCTAAGTGTCCCTTGTGTGAACAGGAACTTGGAGTGGAAGGCCTGAAACTCATTGAGACAAAATATGCTGACGATAGGTACAGTAAATCCAATTCCCTGAAATTAAATCAGGTTGAGCTAGACAAGAAGAAAAAAGAGCTAGAGTCTCTAGAAAATGAGGCATTGCAGCTAGACGCTAGGCTAAAGCGGGATAGAGCCTCAGCCCAAAGTAGAGCCAGTATCCTTAGCCAGGCAACTTCTGAAGCTGAAGAGGCGGGTAATAAGTTAAATGAGGAAAGAAAAAGACTGGCTGAAATTGAGGAACACCTAGCCGCGAAGGATTTTGCCACTACTGAGCAGAAGGCATTGGATGAGCTTGAGAGGGAGCTGGCCAATCTTGACTACGACTCACAGCAGCATGAGCAGGTACGCCAACGCTTGATTAACCTCCAGCAGTATGAAGAGCCAAAACGGAAGCTGGAAGAAGCTGATAGATTCATCAATCAAGAAAGGGAGGCTGCTTCTAGGGCTGAGGAAGCAACCTTAGAGCTGCGTCACAGTCTGGAGGCTGATAATCAAAAAAGGCAAAGCCTGGGTGAAGAACTTAATCAGCTCCCCCAACTGGATAATGATTTAATGAAGGCTGAAACAGAATACCAGACACTGGTGGCCCAGCAAAAACAAGCCCAGGAGATAGTGTGGCAGGTAGGAGCGAAGCTACAGCACTGCTCTGAATTGGAGATTAAAAAGAGGGAGAAGGAAAGGCTGCTAGCTCAAGTCTCAAGAGAGGAAAAAATCTATAGAGACCTAGCTCAAGCTTTCGGTAAAAAGGGGATACAAGCCTTGCTTATTGAAATGGCACTTCCCGAAATTGAAGCTGAAGCCAATAGATTACTGGGACGGATGACTGATAATAGAATGCATGTAAAAATTGAAACTCAGCGGCAAACGAAAAGAGGGGATGCCATTGAAACTTTGGATATCAATATCTCTGATGAGCTGGGAACGCGACCCTATGAAAACTACAGTGGAGGTGAACAGTTCCGTATCAACTTTGCCATTCGTATTGCTTTGTCAAAGCTACTAGCTAAGCGAGCCGGAGCCCCGCTGCCAACTCTGGTCATTGATGAAGGCTTTGGCACTCAAGATAGTACTGGCATGGAAAAACTGAAAGAGGCGATAAACTCTATTCAAGATGACTTTGATAAGATACTGGTTATCACCCACGTTGAGGAGCTTAGAGAAGCCTTTCCCACCCGCATTGATGTTATCAAAACTGCCGAAGGCTCAACGCTTGAGGTGACTAGCTAATCTATAGACCCAAATCAGCAGCAATTGCCCTCATTGCCTCAAGCCCCAGTTCAATAAACTGCTCAAGTTCAAGCCCGATTTCACGACACTGGTTAATTTGTTCCCGGCTGGCACCGGCGGCAAACCCCTTTAACTTGAACTTCTTGAGCACGGAACTGGCTTCAAGGCTGGCTAGTTTCTTATCGGGGCGAACCAAAGCGGCAGCGGTGATTAAACCGGTTAGCGGGTCAACACAAAACAGAGCCTTGTCGAGTGTTGTCTTTCGCGGTATACCATGCGCTTCATTATGGCATAAGATAGCATGAACCACGGACTCGCTGGCTCCTAGCTCCTTGGCCAAGTCAGCCCCCAGTTTACTATGAGTGTGCATATCCCCTTGGGTGAGTTCTACATCTATATCATGCAGTAACCCGGCAAGTCCCCACTTCTCCTCATCTTCACCAAGGTGCTTGGCCAGAGCTCGCATAATAGCTTCGGTGGCTAGCATATGCTTGATTAAGTTCTCATTCTCAACATTAGCCTTAATGGAGTCAAGTACTTCTTCTCGGGTCATTTTTCCCTCCTTCCCTGCTGACAGGTCTTAAGATGTTACTCGTTGGAATAATCAATTAGTAACAGCATACTCAATATCTCTATGTAACACCCTAGTTAAATACTGCCCGGTGGCTGAAGACCTCTCTTGTGCAATTTCCTCAGGCGTCCCGGTAGCTACAATATAACCACCACGGTCACCGGCTCCCGGTCCGAGGTCAATAATCCAGTCGGCATTCTTAATCACATCTAGGTGGTGCTCAATGACAATCACTGTATTGCCGGCGTCAACCAGACGCTGTAAGACCCTCAACAAAGCAGCCACATCCTCAAAGGAGAGACCGGTAGTCGGCTCATCAAGAATGTATAAGGTTCTGCCAGTGGACCGCCGCGATAGTTCAGCCGCCAGCTTTACCCTCTGAGCTTCCCCACCGGAAAGGGTGGGGGCTGGTTGACCGAGACGAATATAGCCTAACCCTACATCGTTTATAGTTTCCAGCTTACTCCTCACCCTAGGGAAATGCTCAAAGAAAGCTAAGGCTTGCTCTACGGTCATATCTAATACCTCAGCTATGTTCTTGCCCTTAAATCTAATCTCCAGAGCCTCGCGGTTGTAACGTTTCCCCTTGCACACTTCGCAGGGAACGGTTACATCAGGCAAGAACTGCATCTCAATCTGGATAAACCCGGCGCCGCCACAGGCTTCACAGCGTCCGCCCTTAACATTAAATGAGAACCGACCTGGGGCGTAACCCCTCATCCGAGCCTCAGGAACAGTAGCAAAAAGCTCACGAATAGGGGTAAAGGTGCCGGTATAGGTGGCTGGGTTACTGCGGGGGGTACGCCCGATGGGTGACTGGTCAATATTGACTACCTTGTCAATATACTCCACGCCAATGATAGCATCACAATCGCCTGCCCTCTCCCTCGCCCGATAAAAGAGCTGTGCCAACTTCTTATACATAATTTCGTCGATAAGGGTGCTCTTACCACTACCCGAGACCCCAGTAATACAAACAAGCTTGCCCAAGGGGATACGAACATCTATGTTTTTCAGGTTGTTCTGCCTGGCTCCCTTTATTACTATTTCCTGGCCGGAGCCAGGGCGACGCTCTGGTGGCAAAGGAATCTGCTTGGCACCACTAAGATACTGCCCAGTAATTGACTCCGGACAATTCATAATATCAGGCAGAGTCCCAGTGGTCACAATCCAGCCACCATGCTCTCCAGCCCCGGGTCCCATATCAATAATATAGTCGGCAGCTCGCATCATGGCTTCATCGTGCTCCACAACCAGTATGGTATTACCTAAGTCCCTCAGCCTCTTCAGAGTCTCAATCAAGCGAAAATCATCAGCCGGGTGCAACCCCACCGTCGGCTCGTCACAGATGTAGAGCACACCCATGAGCCCGCTGCCAATCTGGGTCGCCAAGCGGATGCGCTGAGCCTCACCTCCGCTCAGGGTAGCCGAGGAGCGGTCAAGAGTGAGATAATCCAGACCTACGTCCTTGAGGAAGCCAAGGCGGGCCCTAATCTCCTTGAGAATCTGATGAGCGATTATCTGCTCACGCTTGGTAAGTACCGTCTTACGCTCATCGCCGATGGTGTCTACCCAGTCCAGCGCCTGAGTAACCGACATTGAGGTAATATCCATAATGTTCCTATCATCAATGGTTACGGCCAGTGATTCGGGCTTGAGCCGCTTGCCCTGGCAGGTCGGGCAGGTCTGGGACACCATATAGCGTTCTATGTTGGCTCTGGAATTTTCCGACTCGGTATCCCGGTAGTGGCGCTCCATGGTGGGTATTACCCCTTCAAAGCCATCAAAGTACTGCCTCACTCGCCCGAAGCGGTTGCGGTATCTGATGGGCACTCCACCCTCTCCGTAAAGAATGCGGCCTAGCTGGTGCTTGCTCAGCTCCTTTACCGGCGTGTCCAAGGAAAAGTTGTAGCGCTGGGCTAGAGGCTCAAGCCGATAGAAGTACCAGCTCTGGAATTGCCAGGGGCGGATGGCTCCTTGGTTTATGGATAGGTCCTTGTTGGGGATAACCAGCTCCGGGTCTATCTCCAGCTTGAAGCCTAGACCAGTGCAATCCGGACAAGCACCGTGAGGGCTGTTGAAGCTGAATGTTCTGGGAGCAATCTCACCCAGGCTGATGCCACAGTGGACGCAGGCGAAGTGCTCTGAAAACAGCAGTTCCTCGCCGTCAATGATAGAAACCAGCACTACTCCTGCTCCCAGCTTGAGGGCAGTCTCTACGGAATCGGCGATGCGGCTCTGGCTGTCGCTCTTCCCGATTACCAATCTATCCACCACCACCTCGATGGAGTGCTTCTTGTTCTTATCCAGCTGAAAATTCTCGGACAGGTCATAGATATGTCCGTCAACACGAACCCGGACATATCCGGCCTTGCGCAAGTCATCAAACACCGCCTGGTACTCACCCTTACGGTCTCTAACTAGCGGCGCCAGAATCATGATACGACTAGCTTCAGGGATATTCTGGATAGCATCAACAATCTGCTGCACTGTCTGCATAGCAATCTCTCGCCCACACTGGGGGCAATGGGGATGACCGACTCGGGCAAAAAGCAGGCGCAGGTAATCGTAGGTCTCGGTTACCGTGCCCACTGTAGACCTTGGATTTCGGCTCGGACCCTTCTGGTCAATAGAGATGGCTGGGCTCAAGCCTTCAATATAATCGACCTCAGGCTTTTCCATCCTGCCCAGAAACTGGCGAGCATAGGCCGATAGAGATTCCACGTAGCGGCGTTGCCCTTCGGCATAAATGGTATCAAATGCCAGCGAACTCTTGCCCGAGCCGGAGACGCCGGTAATAACTACCAGCTTATCGCGAGGAATAACTACATCTATATTTTTGAGGTTATGCTCGCGAGCCCCTTTGACCACTATCGCATCTAATGGCATATATTTACCCTGCCGTTTTATTGTAGCACTAGAGCTAAAGTCACAACAAGAGCCATGCTCTGTTGACAACACAGGTTTATGATATAGTATAAGATGTTATGTTAGCCAAGGTATTAAGCTGTGCTGTAGTCGGACTGGAAGGGGCTATCGTCGAGGTCGAGGTAGACATCTCGCCTGGTCTACCATCATTTACTATTGTGGGCTTACCTGACACCGCTGTTCAGGAGGCCAAGGAAAGGGTGCGTGCCGCTATTAGAAATTCGGGCTGCACTTTCCCGATGAAACGGGTTGTAGTTAATCTTGCCCCCGCCAACCTTAAAAAGGCTGGCCCGGCTTACGATTTACCCATTGCTGTTGGCGTCTTGCTCAGTTCAGAGCAGGTGTCGGCTGATGTTTCCCAAACTATAATCCTCGGCGAGCTGTCGCTAGATGGCGGTCTACGCCATACCAATGGTATCTTACCTATGGTAGCTCTGGCTCACCAGCAGGGGCTGCCTAACATCATTGTGCCTGATTCCGATGCTAAAGAGGCATCCTTAATCGAGGGCACTAAGATTATCCCCATCACCTCACTGTCTCAGTTGGTTAGCTATTTCCGGGGAGAAATACCACCCCCCGAATATAAGCCCCCCGAGGTACCGGAATACACCCCGTCTCCATCGTTAACTACTGACCTGGCTTACATTAAAGGACAGGAGCACGTCAAGCGAGCTCTAGAGGTAGCGGCTGCTGGTGGGCATAATATAATAATGATGGGGCCCCCGGGGAGTGGTAAAACACTACTGGCGCGTTCGCTCCCTTCTCTCCTACCACCAATGACTGATGAGGAAGCCCTAGAGGTTACCAAGATTTACAGTGTAAGCGGGCTTCTTCCATCAGATATGCCGCTAATTAGACAAAGACCCTTCCGTTCTCCGCATTACACCATATCAAATGCTGGCTTGGTTGGTGGCGGGCACTGGCCAAAACCGGGGGAGATAAGCCTCAGTCATCGCGGTGTTCTATTCCTTGACGAGCTCCCTGAATTTGGACATTCACTACTTGAAGTATTGCGCCAACCCCTGGAAGACAAGTTAATCACTATCAGCCGGGCTCAGGGCAGTGTGACCTTCCCCGCCAACTTTATGCTGGTCGGGGCGATGAACCCGTGTCCCTGTGGCTACTATGGCGACCCTTTTAGGCAGTGTACTTGCCCTCTCAGCCTGGTTTCCCGGTATCAGCGGCGTATCAGCGGACCTTTCATTGACCGGGTTGATATATTTGTTGAGGTGCCTCATGTTGACTATGAAAAGCTAGCTGACGACAGGTTAGGGGAAAAATCGGATAAGGTCCAGGGCAGGGTTAAAGCAGCCCGTTCCCTGCAGCGCGAGCGCTTTAAAGGGACTAAACTAACCTGCAATGCCGAAATGTCACCAACGGAGGTAAGGGAATTTTGCCAGGCCGAAGAATCCGCTCAGAGCCTCTTGAAGGCGGCGATGAAGCAGCTTTACCTTTCCGCCCGTGCCTTCCACCGCATACTCAAACTGGCTCGCACCATCGCCGACCTAGAAAATACCGACATAATTAAAGCCCACCATGTGGCTGAAGCTATTCAGTATAGACCAAGAAGGATGATATAGGCTAAAAGAGGTTTCGTGAACTTGGTCTTCTTGATGCCGCGGCTCCTTAATCAAGTTCTTAGCCCCAGAGTAGAAAAGCACCACCCATAGCTACCATAAGCAAGCCAACAGCCATGGCTATCCAGCCGCCTATCTTCAACGCCCCGGGTTCGGGCCACTTTGGCTTATGCTCTAAGAACTCCCTCACATCAAAGCGGGTGGAAATAGCGTTATAGTAACTCTTCTCCTCCCTCTTGCCCCGGAAAAAGGCAATTATACCAAGGAGGATAAAGGCCCCACCCATCCCCATTAGTATAAACCAATCCCCGTGAGACATACCTAACCCACCTACAGGAGACTACCTAGTCATAACTATATGCGTTTTAGCTACTATTTTCAAGCAGGTTAGGAAAAATTATTTAATCTCCACAGTGGCTCCGGCGGCTTCCAGTTTCTGTTTTATAGCCGCTGCCTCGTCCTTATTGACCCCCTCTTTCACTGCCTTGGGGGCACTCTCCACCAAGTCCTTAGACTCCTTCAGCCCTAAACTGGTTAATTCCCGTACCGCCTTAATCACGTTAATCTTATTAGCCCCCATATCCTTAAGAATCACCGTAAACTCCGTCTTTTCTTCAGCAGGTGGAGCGGCAGCTACCACCGGTGCCGCCGCAGTGGCTATTACCGGAGCAGCAGCACTGACACCAAACTCAGCCTCTAAAGCTTTTATTAACTCTGACAGCTCAAGCACTGTCATGTTTTTTACCGCAGTCATTATCTCGTCAATCGTTGTCTTCTTGGCTCCTTTGGCACGAGGCTCCTCACTAGGAGCCGCTTCAGTTGCCTTAGGTTTTTTTACAGCTTGTTTGGCTGGCGACTTCTTCTCGACCTCGACAGCTTCTCCCGTAGTATTTTGCTCGGTTTTGGCTTCTTCTACCATTTTATCCTCCCTCCAATTGTTTAATTCTAGCTTGTAGCGCTCCTATAATCCCCCTTATCGGGGTGGCAAAGCAACCAACCAAGGTAACGATGGGACTTTGCAGCCCACCAAGAACCTTAGCCAGTAGTATCTCCCTCGATGGTAATGTAGAAAGGGCAGCTACATCCTCTGCAGTAAGTAGCCTATCTCCCCAAAATCCCCCTTTGATACTTAGATTTACCTTTGAGGTGCGAATGTAATCAGCTAAAACCTTAGCCGGCTCAGTTATATCGCCATAGCCAAGAGCGATAGCTACCGGACCCTCGAATAAGCTGCCCAAATCTCTCTTGCCGGCTCTTTCCGCAGCAAACCGTGCCAGAGTATTTTTCACTACCTTGTACTCAACGCTTGCCTCCCTCAATTTACGGCGCAAAACAGTTATTTCCGGGGTTGACAGTCCACGATAGTCAGTTAAAATGCCAATACTACATTTAGAAAAGGTATCCTGTAGCCTCTCAATGGTTTGCGACTTCTTTTCTCTAGACATTTCTTATCACCTCTCATTGCCAGCGGGTGTCCTCTTAAAAATAAGTCCTTGTGCTTAGCTACACAAGGACTTCCTTAAGCATCATTAGCTTGGGGAGATTTTTCCTCGGCAGGCACATTACTTACGCCTTATCGGCACCCACTGTCTCAGGATATCTTAAATTTTCTTCAGTATTCGGCTAAGTCTCTACCTAACGCTTTCTAGATTTTATCAACTCTAGCTAGTAATTATACTCCTGCGCCATGTTTATTGGCAACCGTCAGGCGCAGTATTGAATCTCAACATTAGGATACACCGCAACTTTGGTATCTGCCCCATGGGATTTTTGGAGGAGCTTTAGAACATCATCCCATCTACGGAGATATAAAATCTTGTCATCTTCGTCCAACCAGCTGCTTCCCGGATGGGGATATTCATTATAGACAATCAAATGATTAACGTGCTTGGGTACCTCTGTCCGCCGGTGCTGCTTAGCCCAGGTTGTCTTGCCAAAAGGACCTGTTAGATAATGAGTAACTTGGCCCTCGGGGGCATTAGCGATAAGGACAACATCCCCACCCTTAGCATTTACTGCCGGGTAAGCTGTGTATAGTCCGATACTCGTTTCGTTGACCTTGGCGAAGGTATTAGCAATGACGATATCTTTACCTTCTGCCTTGGGTGTTAGGTAGTGAGTCTTGCCTTCTTGAACAGCGGCAGCATGAGCCGGTTTCATGGCCCCAGCATACACGGATACTGTTTCCCCCCACATATTGACTATACAGTTTATTATCACGTCCAGGCCGACCAAGGTAGCTGCCTCGTCAATATCGTAATGCATGGGGTTATCATCGAAGATTCCCATGCCGGTAACTGGTTTGTCCCGGTGCTCTGCTGCAGTTTTACGCATCATCATGTGGTTCCAGTCGATAGTTTCAAAGGAGACTACCCCGGGCAGGATAATTTTCCCGCCACCACCAAATCCGTTCATAGGGTGAGGGACTACCGAGCCGATAGCAATTTTAAGGTCGCACTTCATTACCTCTTCGTTGGCATAGACTCTAGTTCTATAGGTAGAAGTAGTGCCCACATAGGTGCAGCAACCAAAAGGGTTGTGGTTATAAACAGGGAACCTAGCTACCACTTTTTCACCTAGCTTCTTAACAAAATGCTGCCGCCACATTGTTGAATGCAAACCCAGTGCAGCAATAAATCTTATTCTGTTATCAGGGATGCCGGCTTCTGCCAGTTCCTCAAGAACAAATGGCACTATCTCCGCCACTCTGGTAACGCGAGTCATATCATCAAATATAATGACAACCTCATTCTTCCCTTTAGCTAGCTCCCTGATAGGTGGTATGCCGATTGGGTTAGTTATGGCGGCTTTAATTTCGTTAGGCTTCATAGCTGGGCGGTCGTAACCAGCCATATTGTATGTCTCAACCTGCCAGCTATCGGGTAGAGGCAATTCCAATTCCTTAGTCTCATACCAGGCCAGTTGGGGCACTCTGATAATGTTCATTATTTCCTCTCAATTGCTAGCTTGAACTCAAAGCCAGGGTCGGTTTGAGGTCAAGCATTATGCCCGGTCCCATAGTAGTAGTTAAAGAGGCGGTCTTAATATACTGACCTTTAGCCCCGCTGGGTTTAGCTTTTACCACGGTCTCAACCACTGCCGTTAGGTTGCCCATTAACTTATCATCTTCAAAACTAACCTTACCCACTGGCACATGAATAATAGATGTCTTATCCAGCTTAAATTCCACTCGACCTTTACGGGCATCACTAATGGCTCTGGGCAGGTCATTGGCAGCAACAACGGTTCCTGATTTAGGGTTAGGCATCAATCCTTTCCTCCCCAGTATTTTCCCTAGCTTACCTACCTTGCCCATCATATCAGGAGTAGCCATAGCTGTATCAAATTCTAACCAACCGTCCTCAATCTTTTTGACCAGTTCATCACCACCAGCAAAATCTGCCCCCGCTGTTTCAGCAATTCTCTCAGCTTCACCCTGGGCAAAAACTAAAACACGTATCTTTTTCCCCAGGCCATACGGCAGAAGAGCAACGCCACGAACTTGCTCATTGGCATTTCGAGGGTCAACACCCATCCGAAGGTGGAGTTCGACAGTCTCATCAAATTGGGCATGGGCCATCTTCTTGGCCAGCATAATAGCCTCCTCGGGTGAATAAGCCCTTGTCCTGTCTAGCAGTTTAACTGCCTCTTGATATTTTTTACTGCGTTTTGTCATTTTTCTGCTCTATCTCAATCCCCATACTTCGGGCGGTACCCTCAATAATTCGCTCTGCCCCTTCAATACTAATAGCATTTAAGTCCTTAGCCTTAAGCTGAGCTATTTCATGAAGTTTATCTCGGGATAACGTGCCTATTTTTTCATGACCAGAGGCATGAGCTCCCTTTTCCACACCTAACGCTTTTTTCAGTAAATCAGTAGTTGGTGCTGTTTTGGTGATAAAAGTAAACGACCTATCATCAAAGACAGTTATTTCAACGGGAATGATAGACCCAACCTGGTCAGAAGTACGCTCATTATACTCCTTACAAAAGGTCATAATATTAATCCCATGTTGACCTAGAGCCGGGCCTACTGGAGGTGCTGGATTTGCCTGTCCGGCCGGAATCTGGAGTTTAATCACCGCACTAATCTTTTTTGCCATTTGTTCCCCTAACCATAAAATCTAAAAGTGTTCAAAGCTTCTCTACTTGTAAGAAGTCAAGTTCCACAGGTGTTTCACGCCCAAAGAGAGATAGGAGTACCTTTACTTTACCCCTCTTCTCATTTATATCATCCACTACCCCCATAAAATCAATAAAAGGCCCATCAATCACTCTTATGCTCTGTCCCTGCCGGAAGCCAACCTTAACCCTTGGTGCCTCAGTTGTCATTTGTTTCAAAATCCGGTTTGCCTCCTCCTCTGGCAACGGAGCTGGCTTGTTGCCACTACCAACAAAACCAGTAACACCAGGGGTGTTACGTACTATGTTCCAACTCTGGTCACTCATCCTCATCTGAACAAGGATGTAACCAGGCAATATCTTCTTGGTTACCTCTCGCCTCTGCCCATTCTTAACTTCAGTCTCCTCCTCAGTAGGGATAACTACTTGAAAGACATCTCCAGAATCCATGGACTTAATGCGTTGCTCTAGGTTCTTCTTAACTCGCTCTTCATACCCCGAGTAAGTATGAACTACAAACCACTGTTTTTGATTCTCCTCCACAAATGGCCTCACTCAGAAAAAGATTTTTGAAAGGGTAAAAACTTCCTTGACTTGTAATGCTTTTAGCTCAATCTAGAAACTAACGAGCTTCTATCTACCTATAAAAAGTTTATCGACAAGATTGGTAAAACCATAATCAATAACTCCCAGAACTAGACCAACAACAATGGTAACAATCAACACTAGTACTGTCAAATAAGCAGCCTCTCGCTTAGTAAGCCAGACTACCTTCCTTAACTCGGCTATAGTATCTCTAAAGAACCTAAATCTTGGACCACTTCGCTTGGCACTGGGACGTATCATAAAAAGAATCTCTCTACCCTTTGGTTGTGTAGCACTACTTTATTTCCCTATGTAGCCTATAAGCGCGGCAACGGGGGCAATATTTATTAAGCTCCAGCCGTTGAGTATCATTCCTTCTGTTTTTAGTCGAAGTATATGTTCTCTCACTGCATTCGGTACAAGCGAGGTGGATAATTACTCTACTGTCACCTTTTCTAGCCATATCTACTCAATGATGTTGGTAAAAGTCCCAGCGCCTACCGTTTTACTTCCTTCCCGGATAGCAAAGCGCAACCCCTTCTCTAAAGCTACCGGATAAATAAGTTTTACCTTCATCTTTATATTATCGCCAGGCATAACCATCTCCACCCCTTCTGGTAACTCGACACTTCCGGTGACATCTGTAGTCCTGATATAAAATTGGGGCTTATATCCGTTAAAGAAGGGAGTATGCCTGCCCCCTTCTTCCTTACTCAAGACATATACCTCAGCCTCGGCATAGGTATGCGGTTTAATAGAACCCGGGGCAGCCAATACCTGTCCTCTTTCTATTTCGGTACGCTCTATGCCTCTAAGCAGGAGGCCAACAGCGTCTCCGGGCTCAGCTTCATCCAATGTTTTATGAAACATCTCCAGACTAGTAACTACTGTCCTCTTTGGCTCATGGTGTAGGCCGACTAACTCCACCTCGTCTCCAGCCCTAATTACTCCTCTTTCGACCCTTCCTGTAGGTACGGTGCCTCGCCCTTTGATGCTAAAGACATCTTCCACTGGCATCAAAAACGGCTGGTCTTTAGCTCGCTTCGGGATAGGAATATAGTTATCTATAGCATCCAACAGCTTCCAGATGCCTCCACACCACTGACAGTCTCTTTTGCCACAGCCGCATTCGCCAGCTTTTAGGGCGCTCACCCTAACTATGGGTGTGTCATCGCCAGGAAATTTGTACTTATTGAGCAATTCCCTCATCTCCATCTCCACCAGCTCCAAAAGCTCTTCGTCCTCCAGTGCATCAACCTTATTCAGGCAAACCAAAACAGCAGGAACCTCAACCTGACGGGCTAATAGGAGGTGCTCTCTGGTTTGAGGCATTGGGCCATCGGGCGCACTTACCACCAGTATTGCCCCATCCATCTGGGCAGCTCCGGTTATCATATTTTTGATATAGTCGGCATGCCCCGGGCAGTCTATATGAGCATAGTGGCGTTTTTCTGTCTCATACTCCACATGAGCAATAGCAATGGTCATTCCTCTTGCTTTCTCTTCCGGAGCATTATCAATACTATCAAATGGACGATACGCCGTAGGATTAACTGTTGATAATACCTTGGTTATCGCCGAGGTTAAAGTTGTTTTACCGTGGTCAACATGACCGATAGTGCCCACATTTACGTGTGGTTTAGTCCGCTCAAATTTCTTTTTAGCCATTTTTAATCTTCCCCCTTTATTCTAAGCCCACAACCAGATTCGAACTGGTGACCCCGTTCTTACCAAGAACGTGCTCTTCCAGCTGAGCTATGTGGGCATTGGTTCCATTATGTAAATTTTTGTAGCCCGGTGTCCAGTCTTAACTCCATCATATTTAAACTATGGTGGAGGGGGCAGGGTTCGAACCTGCGTAGCCCTTCCGGGCGGCAGATTTACAGTCTGCTCCGATTAACCGCTCCGGCACCCCTCCCAGCACCACCACTAAATATCCCAGCCCGAGAGGGGACTCGAACCCACTAGCCTACCGATTACAAGTCGGTTGCGCTACCATTGCGCTACTCGGGCACCGCTTTTACAAATTTAGCCATAAATACTGGTTAGATAGAGTATTATAAAAATAAAGGATATCAAAAGTCAAGCCTAGAGTCAACCTTTAAAAGTTGCCACTGTCTCGTTCTAAATCCTATTTAAGCTTAGCTTTGGTGATCACACCATATAACCCTGGTCGTCGGTCCTTTATCTGATCTATCTCCCACTCGCCAGGTATAAAGGTGAGATGTTTTTGTCGCGCCGACTCTAGGTTGACCTCACCATATATGATTTCTTCCTTATCAGGACTGGCAAGGCTCAGGATTTCCCCTGAGGCGTCAACGATTTTACTCAGGCCGGCAAATGAGTAGCCTCTCTCACTACCAACACGGTCAGCTGATACCACATGAACCCTATTCTCAATAGCCCGAGCGCTAACACAATAATTGAGCTTCTCCCCGCGGCCCTGGGGGAAGTTGGTAGGTAAAACTAATATGTCTGCTCCCAGTAAGGTCATGACCCTTGAACTCTCAGGAAAGATAATATCATAGCAGATCTCAAGGCCGATATTACCTATGGGGGTCTGGTGTACTCGGAAAGGTCTATCACCGTGGTCCACAAAGCGGTCGATTCCCAAAAAAGGAAGATGGTTCTTTCTATATCCCGTGATAAGCCCCTGAGGCCCAACAAATGCAGCAGCATTGAATAGCCTATCGCTCTCCTTCTCTAAAAGGCCAAAGATAACATATACCTTGAGCTCCTGGCAAAGAGAAACGAGTCTTTCGGTGCTAGGCCCAGGTATAGTTTCCGCAAAGGGCAGCGCCTCTCGGCGACTAGAAAAAATGTAACCGGTCAGGCTGCATTCTGGAAATACTATCAGGTTAGCTTGGTTATCCGCTGCTTTTCTAACTGCGCTCAAAATATTTTCCAGATTCTCACTGGTTTTCATTAGCTTGGGCTCCATCTGAATAGCAGCAATTTTTACCTTGTTTGCCATACTGTCTCCTTTACATAAGGTGGCTTCTCAAGAAACTACTTGGGTGAGGGCTCAGTAATGCCGGTGGAATGTCCAGCATAGTAAATGCTCCTTTGTTTCCTTGCTGCTGTAGCCTGAAAGCAGCGCGAGCGCAGGCAACGAGGATACTACCAGTAAACTCCGGATTACTATGCAGCTGGCAGCGATATTCCAGGATTTGCTTATTACTGGCGCTTGTTACCCCTGATGTTAGTACAAATCCGCCATGGGGGAAGGCGGAGTGGTTTTTCGTCATCTCTTCTTTGGTGACGAATATTACCTCTGTGTTGTAATCGGAGTAGTAGTTAGGCATTTCAGTAATCTCTTTTCTTATCTTGTCCCGGTCTGCTCCTTCCTGAACGACAACATATACTACTCTCCTATGCATTTCCTTCTTAGAAAAATCTGGCGTTTCACCATTCCTGACCTTGTGAAGAGCATTATCTAGCGGGATAGTGTATTGCCTAGCATCCAGCACACCTTTTACTTTTCTCGCAGCATCCGAATGGCCCTGACTGACGCCTGGCCCCCAGAAGGTATAGCTCTTGCTTTTGGGCAGGAAAGCATCGCCAAGGACTCTTTCCAGAGAGAAAATTCCCGGGTCCCACCCGGCAGATACAATAGAGACGTGCCTGCTCTCCTTAGCGATAGAGTCCATCTGCTGGAAGTAGCGGGGGATATCGGCGTGGGTATCAAAGCTATCAACTGTATTGAATAAGCGAGCAAAAAGGGGGCCCTGGACGGGGGTATCCTCTTTTGAACCTCCGCATAAAATAGCCACATCTATCTTTATATCCTTTGGCAGCGTGATTTTTTCGCTGCTAAGCACAGGTACGCCTTTAATTTCTTTCTTAAGCTGTTCGGGTCTTCTGGTAAAAAGAGCTGCGAATCTGCAGTCCGTATTATTCTCTAGAGCTCTTTCTACACCTCGTCCAACGTTTCCGTATCCGACAATCGCAACATTTATCATGATAGTTACTCCTATTCATCATAATTTTTATAAGTATACAATATTAAGAAGAATAGCGAAACAAATCGGCGTTTGATAGGTACTACCTCCAGATGATTTTGCGAATATAAAGCACAGCTTATAGTTGTGTCATCTAAATCCCGTGGCAGGCCATACTGAATTTGAACCAACTGGAGCCGAGTTTCTTTCCCCCTATCGGTTGGTAAGAGTACACAGAGTCGCTCTTCTATTTCGGTTTCTTCTCTATGATAATTTGGGTGGCAGAACTAGCCCTCTTGAGTATGGCGGCATCACCTACTACCTTGCCGAAAACGGTAACGGCGCTTGCCGGGCGGATCTCTTCACCGCGGCTCATGGGCGTGGGCCCAAAGAAGATACAAAATGCGTTGCCCGGCGGCCAGTAGCCTAGGTCACCTATCTTAACCAGCTCTTGCCCCTTCTCAAGCTCTAATTTAACTGGAATTGTAAAGTAGATCTCATCACCCCAAGTATTGAGGCGGGCTACTATTGGTAAGGCTTCCCATATAGCCTCTGCCGTCCTTGAATTATTCAAGACGGCTTCAAGTTCAATAGTGTTGACTTTAATCCGGATGGTTCTATTCATCGTCTTACTCCAATTCCCACAATTATCTTTCAACCTCGGGGAATGTGCGCTGAGACTAGTAATTATAACACAGGCGACTCTGGCTCAACAAGGGAAAAGGCTATTTAGAAAAGTCAAATTAGAAGCATATAAATGCACGCAAGGACTGCGATTTGCGGTTGAAAAAGCACTAGAGCTTCTACAGATATGACCAGAGCTTTCGATATACGGCACACCAGCCGGGAAAGCAATCTTACTACAGCGCAAAGACTTTAGATTATTCTTTGATTCCCCATGACTCCGAAATAATATCGGAGCTAGTCCAGCTTCCGCAGACGAGGAACGAAAGTTAACACCATAATAGACAAGAAGACAAGAGCCATAGCGAACCCACCAACTGCCCATTGCACCCCTATAGCCTCTGTTAGTTCCCCAGCGGCAAAGGCACTAAAACTGGTCAGGCCAAACTGCATCAAGTAGAGGCTCATCACCCGCCCCACGAACTCGTCTTTTACATAGTGCTGGAGCAGCGTGCTGCTCAGGGTCATCCGCCCCGCCTGCCCCAGTCCAACGAAGGCCATTAAAGCCAAGGAGAGAGGCCACGAGTTAGAGAAAGAGAAGGCCACAAGAGCTAGCCCCAGGATTAGGCTGCTGACTAACAGCATGATACCCCGTTTCTTATTGGGCAGAGAGGCAAGAGGAATGGAAGCGACTATGGCGCCGACACCGGAGACGCTCATCAGTATTCCCATACCACTAGCACCAACCTTCAGAATGTCATCAACGAAGATAGGCATCAGATTGTTATACGGCATGGCGAGCAGGACAACGAATAGAGAGAAGAACAGGACGAGGAAGATATTAGTGTTATGCCGGACATAGTTGAGTCCCTCTCTTATACCATCTAGTGCACCAATGCCACGACTGATTGTTGTACGGGTAAGCGGCAGAAAAGCATAGAAGACAACGCCCATGATGTATAAGCCAGTCATAGTATAATAGACAGCTTCAAAATCGAAGGCATCAATGAGGAAGCCGGCTAAAGCCGGAGCAAAAAGCTGGAGAGCATTCATCCCCATGATATTCAGGGATATGGCATTCATAAGTTGCTCCCCGTTGACAATCTCAGGAATAATAGCTTGGCGTGAGGGCATCATCAGACCCATAATACCCCCCTGGAGTACGGAGGACACAACCAATATCCACCACGAGCCAGCGTGTTCAACGCTCAGGTAACCCACAGTCAGGGTAAGAGCAACACCCAGGGAAACTACAGCAAAGGCGGCTTGGCCAATAAGCATGACATACTTCTTCTGCAACCGATCAGCAATAATCCCACCAAAGAGCGATAAAGAGAGCATAGGTATAGCGTTAGCAAAAGACATTGCCCCTAGAATGGCTGGTGATCCGGTCAATCGATAGATGAGTAAGGAACCAGCTACCATCTGCATGTTCATGGCTGCCATCTGGCCCAGCATGCCACTATAGAAGAGACGGTAAGCCGGGTTCTTAAAGGAGCTGAAGGTCCGCTTGCGTAGGGATAATCTTTCTATACCACCCCCCATGCTAGGAGTCTGTCCGACTAACTCGTCCTGACATTTGGTTATAGTTTTACGTTCTTTGTTTAACCCTGGCTCCAATTGGCAGGGCTGTTGCGTTGCCCGGTTAATC
>Ga0172362_10001011_pt1 | contig 23777 bp, 22 predicted proteins | sample LakKivs1_kivu2a2_FD_114534 | JGI IMG/M metagenome (GOLD analysis project Ga0172362, IMG submission 114534) | Sediment microbial communities from Lake Kivu, Rwanda - Sediment s1_kivu2a2 | ecosystem: Environmental > Aquatic > Freshwater > Lake > Sediment | place: Rwanda: Western Province, Lake... | reverse complement strand
GAAAGTCCAGCAAATGTCTGCGTAGAGATTGCAGTAATCTTTTCTACACAAAGAAGAAGATGGATAAGATGAGTAAGATGACTAAAAGCCCCATTTTGGATTGTAAGTATCCGGGTGAAAGAAAGATCTAAGTGCTCCAGTGCAGAAAGGCCTGCAAAGGTTTCAGAAGAAATCGTGTCTATAAGGTTTCTGGAAAGATTAAGATATTTCAGGTTAGAAAGATCTGCAAAAGTCCTATCAGGAAGCGCTAAATTGTAATCTCCTTCAATATACATATTGTCAGAAAGATCTAGATGCTCCAGCGCCGAAAGTCCAGTAAACATTGGGGCAGAAAACTTATACATCTTGTTCGCTGTAAGATAGAGATATTTTAATCCTGAAAGATTCTCAAAAGCTCCTTCCGAGATAGTAAGACTAGGATCCAATGATTTATATGCAGTATGGGAAATATGCAGATACTTTAGCTGAGAAAGTCCTTGAAAGCTCCCCTTTGCTATGTTGGTGATTGGGTTATACGATAGGTTTAAACGTTGCAATTGAGACAAAGAGGTAAAAACATCTTCAGGAATAGATTCCAGGCTATTCATGGAAAGATCTAAGAGACGCAGTTGAGGAAGATTAGCAAATATTATCCGAGAAAGTTTTTTGATCATACTTTGACTAAGAAGTAGATCTTGTAGATTTTTGAAAAGACAGATTTCTGGAGGCATCATCCAAAAAAAATTTCCCTGTAATTTAGTGACACTCTCTAGAACCAAGATATTCGCTTGCAACCATTCGAAAATAGCTTTGCTATCATTACCTACTTGCTGTAGCGAAGAGAGCTCAGGATGAGTTGCAAGCTGTTTCAGAAAAACATTTTTCAAAATCATTAATTGCTTGTTGCGATCTTGGCATACCTTATCACACGCGCTTTCTAATGAGATCCCTAAATCATCTAAGGGATAAAGATCACAAAAGATCGGTAAAATATTGTTATTTGCAGCAAGAGCATCCTTAACCTCTCGCTGAGCAAAGAATCCTGTTGCTAAAGAGTCTCCCCCTGGTCTACTTTCTAAGGTCTCTTTCACAAATGCATTCAGTTCTCTTTTTTTCTCCTCAGAGGTCGCATCAGCAACCGTAGTAAGTAACCAGTTTACACAGCGTACATGATAATTGTTTCTTATTTGATGTTCTGCAGACATAAAAAATTGTATTTAATATTCAGGAGAAATATTCTAACACAACAAACTACTGTTTTACATAGCAAAAACTTATCAAACTATTTTTTATAATAAAGAACCTGATGAACCCATCTTGTTATCTACATACTTACGATACCTCTATAAAAAAGGGATTTTCTTTACAAACCCCTAAAAAAAAAGGAGTTATTTTAGAAAACAAAGACCATCAGGTAGTATCTGAAGCCTCTCCTCTTCCTGGCTACAGCCAAGAATCTTTTGACACCGTTTATCAAGAACTTCTTTTACATCTACGCACTCTTGAAACCCTCTCTTCTTTAGACATGGTGCATGATTTTTTACTCGAAATTAGACTTTCTCCTTCTAGCTCTTTTGCGATCTATTCGCTATTTCAGCAGATTTTTTCACCTTCTATCTACCCTTTAGTTGTTCCTATAAGACACTATGTAGACACCTCTGAAGAGAAACTGCTGAGCGCTATGAAAAACTTCCCTCCCGATCAGCTTATAAAAATAAAGATGGGCTCTTATCCTGTGCAAAGAGCAATAGCTCTTATGAAGGAGCTTTCTTTTTACTCTCAGCTCCATGTGGATATTGGTAAAAAATGGTCTTTAGAAGAGACTCTACGTTTTAGTGATGCTTTTTCTGCAGGAAGATTTGTAGCTCTGGAAGATCCTGTAGGTACCCTACAAGATCTATGGCTCTTTGCAGAGCGCAGCCCTCATCCAATTTCTTTAGATCATCTGCTGCGCCTTTCTTCTGTAGAGGAGCTACTCGATGTGCCGAATCTTGTTGCTTGTGAATATAAACCTACGCTCGACATGCATCTTCTTCTTGATAAAAAACTGCTGACAAAATTACGTCAGCGCAATATTGCCTATACTTTCTCTAGCAGCTATGAAACAGATGTTGGCATCGCTTGCATCGCAAGACTGGGATTTCACCTGCAAGCGACACTACCTTTTGGCATAGACACTCTTTCCATCTTTACAAAGCGCCTTGTACAAGATCCCTTTGCAAAAGATGGTGATAAGCTTATACTTTCTAAAAAGCCCCAGCTTATCCAAAACTATGCAAAATCTGCTCTGCCCTATTGCTAAAAACGCCCTAGAAAATCCTAATGCCTGCGCCATAGAAGAGCCTTCTCTTTCCTACGCGCAGCTAGAGGAAAAAGTGCAGCAGACGCAACACTATCTACGTGAATTACTACTGGGTCGCTATCATGTAGGTGTTGTAGCTTCTCCCTCTCTTTCTACTATTTTGCTCTACTTTGCTGCTTTGCGAGAAGGCTTATCTGTGTGCATGCTCAATCCTAAAATGCCTCAACAAGCCTTAGAAAACGCCATAGACGCGCTACACCTTAGGGTAATCTCCGCACCTTCTGCTCTTCCACAAAAAAAAGAGCGTTGCAATACTACTATCGCAGAAGAACATACCTGCACGTACCTATTTACCTCAGGATCCTCAGCTCATCCTAAAATTGCAGCGCTATCGCTAAAAAACCACTACTATAGCGCCCTTGGCATGCTCTCTGCTCTTGGGCTCACCTCTTCGAGTCGCTATTTACTCTCATTACCTCTACATCATGTCTCAGGTCTCTCTATTCTGTATAGAACATGGATGAGTGGAGCTACCCTTGTCTTGCCCAAAGAAGACTCTTTTACACCTCATCGTCTTACAGAAGATCGTATTTCTCATCTTTCTTTGGTCTCTACACAATTTATCAGATTATTAGAGCAAGAAGCTCCTTTACCACATCTACGATCTCTTCTCCTTGGAGGGAGTTTCATTCCACAAAATCATCTCGAAAAAGGTATAGAAAGAAAGCTTCCTCTTTACCTCAGCTATGGACTCACAGAAATGGCTTCTACTGTCTGTTTACAAAATCTGCAAACGGGACATTTTTCTTGTGGAAGCTTACTCCCTTATAGAGAGCTTCAAGTCTCTAAAGAAGGTGAAATCTTTGTACAAGGAGAGACTTTATTCAAGGGCTACTACGATACAATATCACAAGAAATCATCCCTCATAAGGGATGGTTTGCAACACGTGATATAGGAACCTATCACCCCTTACAAGGTCTTACTCTTCAAGGAAGAAAAGATCGTCTGATGATCTCTGGAGGAGAAAATATCCAGCCTGAAGAAATAGAAAACCATATAAAAAATCTCCCTGATGTTAAGCAAGCCGTGATTCTCTCTCTTCCTGACCCTCTCTTTGGAGAAAAAATGGTAGCTATCGTTGCAGGTAATGTTTCCTTCTCTACCTTATCTTCTACACTGTCTACACAACTACCCCCTTACAAAGTGCCAAGGCATTATCTACCATGGCCTTCTTTCCAAGAGAGCTCGCAGAAAATTTCGGCAGAGATTAGACAAAAACTACGCCTTTATGCTCTCAAACATGAGCGTTTGCAATAAGCTTCGTATCTCTTCGGGAATCGGACAAGATTTGTTAGTTTTCTTATCCATCACGACATGCACAATACTCACCGTCGCAACTAAAACCCCTTGTTGATTGATCATTTGGGAAGAGACCGTAAAAGAGGAGCTGCCAATGCGATACACTGTCATTCGCGCACAAAGCCTATCTCCCACGCTAACAAGAGATAGATAATTCGCCTCCGCATGAACAATAGGAAGCAAAAAAGAAGCCTGTCTAAATATATGATCTAAAGAGACTCCTTTACTGAAAAGCCACTCTTCAAAAGCTTCTAAAGCTATTTTTTGTATATTTGTAAAAAAAATCACACCTGATGCATCCGTATCCTCTACATGAATTACCCTACAATACTCATACATAGCACGACTCCCAAAAAATAAAATTTATGTAAAGGACCTCGCATATAAAATTCTAATTTTAAATGCATAAAACCAAGATCCTATACTACGCAATCTCTTCTTATTTTATTAAAAAATTCTCGCCCATTGTCGAAAAAAAAAGGCTCTCCTATAATCTGCCTCTTTCACTTTTCTTCTTAAAATGGGCCTATTTTGATAGATGATTTTGCTACGTCAGATTTGCATTCTAAACCACACTGCCAGTCCCCCCAACAGACCAAAGTAAAATTAAATATTGATAAAGACTCTCTTTCTTATGAGCTTAAACACCCATGCTCTGAAGATAAGAAAGTAGGAGAATCTTTTTTTAGACAAGGAGAGCTAAGGCTACTGCACGGAGATAGCTCTGGCTTGCAGTTTTTTGATCTAGCCTTGCAGCTAGACCCAAACAACCCAAAACTTCACTATGACCAAGGGCTAGCACTCCTCGAGTTCGGAAACGAAAAAGGGCGAGAAAAAATTTTATTACTAGCAGCAAAGAGATTTAAAACAGCTGTCAAACTCCACCCTGCTTATTGTGAAGGGTGGCATGGCTGGGGTAATACTTTGTTTTTACTTGGTAAAATAACAGGGCAACACCACTACTTTTTAGAAGCAGAAGCAAAATATAAGACAGCGATTTCTCTTGCCAAAGGACAACCGGCAGACACCCTTGCCGATCTGCATTGGAGTTATGGTACTATCTGGCACCTTATCTCAGAAAAATCCAATGAACCTTCCGATATGCTCACAGCTTTACATGCCTTTCAAAAGGCGCACCATTTTCAAGAAGAAATGTCCGTGGAGTTTTGGCATAACTACGGAGACACCTGCCTTAATTTGGCACTTCATATCAACGACGTAAGATATTTTAATCAAGGAATTCACTGCTTTAAAAATGCTGTCTCTCTGCAAATCTCTTCCTCAGAGAGTTGGCAACACCTTGCTAAAGCACTATCCGCTTTATACTCTTTTACTCATGATGAAGATCATTTTGTACAAGCCAATGAGTGCTATACAACAGCTGCTCAACTCAATTCAAAAAACGCCTCTTTGTGGTTTGAGTGGGCCTCTCTTCTGAATACTTCTGGGAAACTGATTCAAGATCCAAAACGTCTACGCTCTGCACTTGAAAAGTGCCACAGAGCTTACGATCTTAACCCTCAAGACGCTCTCAACATTGGTGTATGGGCAGAAGCTATGGCCTTACTGGGTCTTTTGACAGATAAAATCAGCTACATCCATGACGGCTATAATAAGATCATTGAACTCTCTTCCACTTCTTTGCAAAAACATCCTCAGCTCTTTTATTCTCATGGTTTTGTTTTTCTCTGCTTTGGTAAATATTTCCATGATTTAGATTATTTTTATCAAGCCATTGAAAAATTCCAAGAAGGTCTTTCTATCAATCGAACTCAGCATAAGCTGTGGCATGCTTTAGGCTATACCTATACCTGCGCGGCGGAGCTAGAGTACGAGGATGAACATATCTTTGATAAAGCACACCGTTTTTATCAAAAAGCTCTCTCTTTACATGGTAATAGCCTCTACTATTTTGACTATGGCTATTCCCTTCTTATGTGCGCTGAGCAATTCGATAGCAAAAAAGCCTTTGAGATGGCGATCACAAACTTTGAGCTAGCACTAAGTCTGCAAAAAGATGCTATCTACCTTCATCCTGATTGGCTCTTATATTATGGTATTACCCTAGATCATCTTGCTGGTTTTGAAGAAGACTCAGACCTGTACACAAAGTCTTTAGAAGTGCTCCACCATGTGCTCACTATCGACCCAGAACATCCAAAAATTCACTACCATTTGGCCTTAGCCTATAGCCATTTTGCAGATATTTCTCCTGAAAAATCTCTGTATCAAAAAGCTTTTTACCATTACAGACTCGGTTACAAGCGTAACGAAGAAAATGACCAAATCTTACTCGATTGGGCAATTACCTTAGCCGCCTTTGGTGATCACTTACATACAGAGCAAGAGAGTCTCTCTTTCTTTAGAGAAGCTGAATTCAAAATGACCCAAGCTGCAAAGCTTGGTAATGTCCACGCCTACTACCATCTAGGATGTCTGTATGCACTCCTCAATCATCAGGATAAAGCGCTATACTTTATTCAAAAAGCCTATGATTTCGACGCCCTTCCTCCCATTGAAGATCTTGTTGAAGATGACTGGCTAGAAAATCTCAAAACCAACCCTACATTTCAGCGCCTTCTTACCCATTTGGAAAGTAGTGCACAAAGTGAAGAATAGCTCCTAAATATGTCTTTTTGAAATTCTCTCCTTCTGCTACCATCGCAACTTGCAGTGGCCTCTCTTGGCTTACCTTTTATCAATCGTATTTTTAGGATACTTCCCTTATGGATAAACGTAGCTTTTTATTACTCATACTCTTCACCGTCACGATTTTTCTGGTGCATCATTGGTTTGGAGGAGATACTAAAAAGCCCTCTACAGCCGTTTCGATACCCTCTTCTGCGGTCATAGAAGAACCTGCTAAAGGCCCTTCCAATGAAAAGCTCTACGTACTAGAAAACAGCTATCAGCAGGTGGTCTTTTCCAATATCGGTGGAGCTGTCAAAGAACTCAATCTCCCCTTTAAAAGCAGTGAAAATACAAAAAGCGTCGTGTTGCCTGTAGAATCCGACCATATTATCAAGAAAAACTACCCTCAGAACGCCCTTTTTCCTCTGAAGGAATATTATGAAGCTTCTGCAAAAACTCTTGTTACGCCGCATCTAGGGGGCTATATGCCTCTTTTACGAAGATCCTTAGCAAAAGCTCCTTATAGAGAGCCTTTTCAACTTCCTCCCGCCTATTATGCTTTCAATATTTTAGCTGATGATGATTCTCTTGTCGATGCTGTGTACACATTAAAAAGTTTCGATAAAAACAAAATTGTCTTTGAACTTGTGCAATCACAAAGAAAAATCACCAAAACCTATTATTTTACAGAGCAAGCCTCTTCTACTGTTCCCTATACTCTTATGTTAGATGTGCAAGTAGATGGTGACGCGCGAGGTCTTTCCCTCTCTTCTGGTATTTTGGAAACAGAAATCGTATCAGGCTCTTCTGCTTCTTCTATCAAATACCGCTACGATCGCAATCAAAAACCTACCATTGAAAATGCTAAGCTGCCTAAAAACACAAATGTTGTTAAAGGAATGTCTCCCCAGTGGATTTCCAATGCCAACAGTTTCTTTACCGTACTTATCAACCCTCTTTCTGCGCAAAATGGAGGGTTTGAAACAAGCTTTATCTCCGGCGCTCACGACCCTACAAGACTTACTCTCATTGATGCAAATCACAACCTCTATCCAGCGGACAAATACCCAGGTTATCTTGTTGCACTCCCTCTAAAACCCTCTTCCAAACCATCCACCTTTAGGATTTTTGCTGGTCCTTTAGATCAAGGTATTTTGAAGACTGTAGATGAAGCTTTCCGAGACCCAAAGACAAATGCTTCTCCCTATTTTATGGGCGCGCAATCATCAGGAGGATGGTTTTCGTTTATCTCTGAGCCTTTCTCTAAATTTCTTTTTTCGGTCATGAAATTTTTCTATGCAATCACCCACTCTTGGGTAGCTGCCATTATCTTTCTTACGATCGTGCTTAAAGTCATTCTATACCCTCTTAATAACTGGTCTTTACGCTCTATGACTCGTCTGCAGATGATTGCACCAGAGGTACAAGCTATTAAAAATCGATTTGGTAAAGACCCCAAGAGAATGAACTTGGAAATCATGCAGCTCTACAAAGAGAAAAAAGCAAATCCCTTTTCCAGTTGCTTGCCCATGATCATTCAGATGCCTTTTTTGGTGGGAATGTTTGATTTGTTAAAATCTGCTTTTCCTTTAAGAGGGGTTTCTTTTATTCCTGGGTGGATTGACAACTTACTCGCTCCCGACACACTATTTTCTTGGAGTTACCCTATCTTCTTTATAGGGACAGAGTTTCACCTTCTTCCGATCCTTTTGGGAGCTTTGATGTTTTTGCAACAAAAGTCCACAGGTTGGATCAATAAACACAAACCCACAACTTTAGATCCTGAAGCAAAAAAACAGGCTGCAATGACCGGAAATATTATGACCATTGTGTTTACTTTGCTGTTTTATAACTTTCCTGCAGGCCTAAATATTTATTGGATTTCTTCCACAGCTCTTGGTATCTTGCAGCAACTTATCGTATCTGCAAAATTGAGTGCGGTAGAGACAAAAACCATCAAAAGTGTCAAATAACCAAGTGATCTGCTATGCAGATGTGGGAGCGATTTCTAGACCTTCTAGACAAAGATCTGGGAAAGGAGATTGTCGGCAAATGGCTCCGTTCTTTGACCCTTGTACGCTTTGATGCCGCCAACCTCTATTTAGAGGCTGAAGATAGTTTTCAGGCCAATTGGTTCGAAGAGCATATCAGACTAAAAGCCTCTGAGCACTTAAAAACAGCTTCAGGAAAACCTTTCAAGATTCACCTGCATATCAAAAAGAAGGTCCCTTTTCCGAAGCGCTCTCCTGAAGTCCCTGCTTCTCCCTTTACGTTAGATCCCCTACCTCAAGAATTTAGCCTAGAACATTTTATCCTTACGGAGCCCAACAATCTCACCTTTCGCATCTTGGCAGAACTAGCTTATTTTGATGTCACTACATGGTCTTTTAAAGAGGAGCAGCCTCTACCTACACAATACAATCCCGTCTTGATCTATGGAGTGCCAGGTAGCGGAAAAACACACCTTCTTTGCGCCTTAGCTCTTGCTATGCAAAAACAGAAAAGAGAAGTCCTTTATGTAAAAGCTGAAACATTTACAGAACACATGATTAAAGCAATAAGACAAAGTCAGATGGCTGCCTTTCGCGCAGCCTATAGAAATTCTGCTATTCTGATTGTAGATAATATTGAGCATTTTGCCAATAAATCAGCCACACAAGAAGAGTTCTTTCACACTTTTAACCACTACCATATGTCTGGCAAACAACTCATATTAGCCTCCTCCTCCCCTCCTAGTAAACTCCAAGGAATAGAATCAAGACTGATTAGTCGCTTTGAATGGGGTGTCACCTTACAGCTTGCACCCCTATCACAAGACAAACTCCCTTTGCTGCTTTTAAAAAAGCTCAAACTCTATCACCTAGCTTTAGCCCCTGAAATATCCTCGTATCTTCTCAGTACCTTTCCAACCCCAAGCTCTTTGACAAAAGCGTTAGAAACACTCTCTTACAAAAATCATATGGATAGCTCACCGCTATCTATGGTGACCATCAAAACCATTACACAATCCCTTGCTGATGAGGTCCAAGGGAAAAGCCTATCGGTAGATAAAATTTTACAAATTCTCAGTGAATCTTTCCATATAAGCCAACAAGAGATCTTAGGTAAAACGCAAACCAAAGATATCGTTTTTCCAAGGCAGTTAGCTATGTATCTTTTACGACATAAACTTCGTATGCCTTATCCAAAAATCGGCAAGGTCTTTGGTAAAGATCACTCTACCGTCATGTCTAGCGTTAAGGTGATTGAAAAGGAATTGAAGGAGAAAACACCAAGCCTTATGAAAGCCTTAGAATCTATCGAAAAAAGACTTGGGGAGTAAAAAACCCAAGAGATTTCCTGGGTTTACCCTACATAACAATTAAATCTTGATAAATTGATCGCCTGGCTTTGGACGATGCTGCTGCTGGCCATTTTGCTGCTGACCTTTTTGATCACGAGAATCTTTAAAGGTGCCATCATCACGCCCTTCGAGAATTCTTGTGGCTCTGTCTCTCCATTTCTCTACACATTCTACGAATAAAGGTGCAAAACGTCTTAGTGATGCAGTGTCTGCCCCTGGCCCCATTTCTAGCACTGTATGCATCAAAATGAGCTCCTCTTTCACAGCAACTCCAACACCTCCACCTGCCATCTGTCCCCCTAACATAGATCCTTCTAGCAAGGCTTCGTACAACTTGAGCTTGATCTTATCATCTTTAGGTAATCCATCCAAAATAGGTGAATATAAATATAAACGATCTGAGTTTGGCTCATAGGTCAAATGCAAAGAGAACGTATTGTCAATTCCAAGAATACACGTATGATTTTCATCAAAAGAGAGTCCTTCTAGATTTAATTCCTTGCCAAATTCCTTAAGATTTGCTTTCGCATTTTCCAACGACATCGATATTGTCCTCCTTCAAAATTCATCTAACTTCATCGACTAGCTAACTCTTTTTCCATAAATAAGAAGGATAACTAGAAGCGAAACGTACACCATAACCCTGAGCTTTCTAAAGGGCTCATCTCTGTAAAGTATATCGGGAACTACCCAAAAACTCAAGCTTCAAAACGCCTACCCCTCGGTATCTTCACAAATAAGGCTCTCCGACTATAGTAAATATATCTTTTTTTTGATACGCAAAAAAATCATGTAGCCTCTACTACTTAACTCAAGGAAACTCACTAGCTAAGAAAGAAGGGTTTTTGCTACCCTGCTGTTTTTAAGGAATGTTATGCAATTTGAGGAATGGGATCATGAAAAGAATAGGAGTTATCGTCTCTCTTGCTCTACTGGCTGCCGGCTGCAACAGTCAAAGGTATGATAAGCAGGCGGTGCGCTTTCATGATGATGGAAGAGCAAAAGCCATTGTCACTATTACTCCTGTTTATGATCATCAAGAGATAAAACTACCTTGGAGCTTAGCAGAAGATCTCACAACAACCATCAAAACAAGGCTCATTAGTAAAGCCAACCTGTTTGTTGCCAATCCCCCTATAGAAAGAGAAAAAGACGACACCTCTCCTCTTCCCGTAGAACATCATGATGAAAACAAATCTTTAAATATCCACCATGACAACTTGAAGGTAAAATTTGCTGGAAGTGAATTCGTGGTATTTTTGGAACTTGCTGAGCATAAAATTCAACCGAAACAAGATCATGATTCTTTTCTTGATAAAATTACCCCCTCTTACGCTCTAGATCTATCCATGCGCATTCGTATCTATGATTTGCGTGCAGAAGAGCCTCATGTAGTTTTACAAGAGATCGTTCACCAAAGACATCTGCTACCCAAGCAGTTTGCAAAACTTGATTTTGACACTACCCTTTGGGGAAGAAAAACCTATGGCATCTCCCCTATTGGCCTCGCACATAGCCAATTTGCAAAAGAGGTAGCTCAACGTATTGATAACTACCTTATTTTAGCAAAAACAAACTAAATGCTCCCTACTTTTGTAGCTCAGACCTCTAATACAGAGCCGATTTTAATTATCGTCTTTTTTGGCCTGTTTGCTCTTGTTGCCAACTGGATTGTCTATATCAAGGGCTTTTTTAGGCTTCAGCCACTGCCCTATGACTTGCGAAAATGGTCTCTTATCCAGTGCGTGATGTGCCTTGGCATCTATTTAACAAGCGCTATTTTCCTAGCGCCTTTTCTATTTCATTTTATTCTAAAGATTGTCAGCACCGCACACTTATCACTATTTACCACAGAGACCTCAAGGCTGATTCTACTGCAAACAATAAACATCTCAGTAGACATTATCCTCCTTTCTTTATATCTAGCTTTTCAAAAAAAAGGCTCTGTTCTTGCTATTTGGAAAGACCCTCAGATGCAAAAACACTCCTCCTATTTTTACGATATCCTTATCGGTTTTTTTACATGGTTTATTAGCTTTCCTCTGATCGTCGCCATTAATTCCCTATGCGAACTCATCAACCATCTTCTTTTCCAATGGGAAGAAGTGGATCAAGTGGCTGTCAAGTTTCTCAAACTCTCAGCTTCTTCTTTTTTTACAGTCATGATCTCTATCCTTATGATCATCCTAGCAGCACCTTGTATTGAAGAATTTATCTTTCGAGGTTCTTTGCAAAACTGGCTCCGTAGACATCTAGGCTCTAAGGCAGCTATTGTCATCACCTCTATCGTGTTTGCTATGATGCATTATGCTCCTTCTCAATCCAAAAGTAATTTTCCCCTTATAGTCTCTCTCTTTACCTTCTCTTTATATCTAGGGTTTCTCTATGAAAAAACACGCTCTTTACTTGCACCTATTGTGCTCCATATGACTTTTAACACGATCAGTGTGATTCGCATCTTGGTGAATTGAAAAATCTATTTGTCACATTGCTTTGGAAAGACCTAACGTGATATGTATACAAACTTTGACGAAATCACTATGAGATCATGCAATCACATACAATACGTAGCTTTGGATATTCTGATATTGGACTTGTTAGAAGAAACAATGAAGATGTTTTCCTGCAGCTGCCTGAACATACCTTCTACGTCCTAGCAGATGGCATGGGAGGTCATAAAGCAGGCGAAGTGGCAGCGCAAGAGACAGTTGTCTTCTTGTCTGATTGTATCAGCAAAATGTTCAAAGGTAAACCCAAGCTCAATATCGACGCTATTCGAGATCATCTAGCTACTTTCATTCAACACTCCAATGATCGCATTTATCAGCTGAGCCAAGAAAATCTCTCTTACCGAGGGATGGGAACGACGCTCTGTAGTGTCCTCTTTTATGATAATCTCATGATTCAAGCTCATGTAGGCGATAGTCGTATCTATCGCTTTCGGAAGGGTCACCTTACGCTTTTGACCTATGATCATACGCTAAAAAATAAATTGATCGACCAAGGAAGACTTGAGCATGCCATACAAACAGGGCTTCGTTATAAAAATGTTTTAACAAAAGCGATTGGAGCTTTTCAACATATCCAAGCAGATATGGCTATTTCCCCTGCCTACCCCGAAGATCTTTATCTGCTTTGCTCTGATGGCTTATCAGATTACGTGACAGATGAGGAGATTTCAGGTATCCTAGACCCAAAACTTCCCCTACAGGATCAAGTATTAGAGCTTATCCACATCGCAAAGAGAAAGGGAAGCTGTGATAACATCACGGTCTTAATGACCGCAGTAGGAACATGAAACCTCTTATTTATTTAGATAACAATGCAACAACGGCACTTGATCCCAAGGTGTGGGAGTGTATGCAAGAGTATGCATCCATTCCTCTTAACCCTTCAAGCTCTCACAGCTATGGAATGCTTGCTAAAAAGCTTGTGAAAACAGCCCGCAGAGAGATTGCAAGCCGCCTACATATACATCCAGAAACTCTTATTTTCACTTCAGGAGGCACAGAAAGCCTCAACATGCTCATCCGAGGTCTTTACAAAGGAAAGGGAGTCATTGTAACAACTTCTATAGAGCATTCAGCTGTGGACACAACTCTTCATTTTCTACAAACACAAGGAGCTACTGTAAGGCGTGTGCCCGTAGGCTCTCTAGGCGCTCCTACACTCAGCAGCATAGAAGAGCGCCTACAAGAAGATGTTTCATTACTCGTATTTTCGGCTGTGTATAGTGAAACAGGGGCTAAAATCGATCTAGAGGGTGTGGCATCACTTGCCCTTAAGTACAATATCCCCCTTGTGATCGATGGGGTAGCTCTTTTAGGAAAAGAGCCGTTCACTCTCTCTGCGGGGATTGCCGGGATGGCGTTTTCTTCTCATAAACTCCATGGGCCTAGTGGAATAGGTGCAGCTTACCTAAATCCTTCCTTCCAAATAGACCCCTTATTATACGGGGCCCACCAGCAAGGGGGATTGCGCCCTGGAACAGAGCCCGTGTTAGGGATCTTAGGCTTTGCTAAGGCTGTTGCTTTGGCTTACGACCTTATGAACCCCCTTGCAATTGCTCTACTACGTGATAGCTTTGAAGAGCAGCTCAGACAAGAATTATCTATAAGTATCAATGGAGAAGGTCCTAGGATTTGCAACCTGTCCAATATCGCTTTTCATGATCTAGATGCTGAAACGCTCCTTCTTGCTCTTGATAGAGAAGGTATCTGCGCCAGCATGGGATCGGCCTGCTCTGCTGGAGCTATTGAACCCTCACGCATACTTTTACAGATGGGCTATACAAGGGCTAGAGCTAAATCTTCTCTTCGTTTTTCTTTGTCGAAAGCAACAACGCAAGAAGAAATCGAGAGAGCAAGTAGTGCTGTGTTGCGTATTGCAAAGCAGCTGCTTACTACCTGCTATTAGCAATTGGATTCCTCTTCTAACTCTTTGACATCTGGTAAGAGATGCAACTCTTTCGCTTTAGACTGCCAAGATTTTAGCATCTCTCTCATGTTACCCATAGGTATTTGAAGAGTTTGATCTCCCCTTCTAGAAAGACTGACCACTTCATCTTTAAGCTTTACTACATCTGGATCTTGGCTCTTGAGATCGATAGGCTGCTCCCAAATATCCTGATTAGTTAGAGGATCTTTACCTTTGTGTAGATAAAGATCTACTTTGCTTACTTGGGGATTTTGCGTAAGAGCGTAAAGCTCTGCGCTCCAAAAAGCGCTATCCACGTTAATAACACTCTGCTTGCCGTCATTTTTACTAGACATGTATACGTTGACATCCCCCGAAGCAAAGTCTGCAAATACTGCAGAGAAAAGGATAGGCAGCAAGGGAACCAAATGCGCAGCAGCGCCCCCAGGCTTCAAAGCATCTTGCTGCCTGATATAGCCCCAGCAGTCAAAAAGAAATTTAAACAGAGGTACATCAGAATCAGATAAACTCTCTTCATCTTCTGCAGCTCTAGCTTGTCCCTCTTTTCCTGACCAAAAATTAATCGATTCTCCAGCTTGAGGACCACAAACGCCCGCTTTTTCAAGTTCTTGTTTGAGAGCTGCTAATTTGTTATGAAAAGAGGTAAACTCCTTCTGCTCCTCCTCTGGCAAGCTGTGACGGATGATATATCTATCTAAAAAATCTCGGTCCTTCACAGCCAAAAACACAGACCTTAATGCAATTAGGGGTTCTATACGAACCATGCGAGGTAGTTCCCCTTTTTTCACTTGAGGCTCTTTTGTATTATCTTTGATAAATTGTCCAAATTTCACTTGATAACCATCTAAGAGAGCCTCTAGAGATTTCTGAGCAGTTTTTTTTTCTTGTATCACCGCAGGTGTAACGGTAAGTACACCGTCTAAGTTTAACTGCCTGCTCGCTGGTCTATTTCCCAGGGATAGTCGATCCCTAATAGCATTTGCCGCCTCCGTACGAGGAGTAGGTTTTTCTTCTGACATCTTAGCTGCAGGAGGGGTAGTTTGTCCCTTAGATGCTAGTTGTTTGAGGCGAAATCTCAACTCTTCTTTGTTCGGACTCCTAGGGGAAATCGGTTGATTCGAACGCTGAGCAGCAGCTTCCATAGCCTTTTGCACAACTTGATGCAGCGCAGTAGAATCTATATCCGGCTTCTTTTTTACCTTGTCGAGTGGTAACTGAGTCGGACCTTGTGTAACAGATGAGGTTGCCAATGGAATTTCTCCTTGCTTTTTTCCGAATCTTATAACACAATTAATAGTTAGTTTTAATTAAAAAAAATCATTCAATTTTATTAAAAACAAACTGTTTATTTAAAATAAAATTACGATAAAATTTTCGTTTTAGTAAAGTCAAACAACAGATACAATGATATTTTTTTAAGCGTAGGGAGTTTATTGACATGACTACTGTTGTTGCAACACCAGCGATACGAGCCACCATCCAGAGGTGCCAGACCCTTTTTAATCCTTGCGCTTTTGTTACAACACAAGAGAACCAATACTTCCTAGTGCCCTGTTTTACCCTTGACACAACTCAGGATCCACCCATTCTCAAACCAATCGATATGCAACAGAGTCCTATTCCTGCGTTCTTGTTACCTCCTGACCTCCTACAAAAGACTTACACCCTAGATCAGCAATATGGCTACGATATTATCGTAAATGCCACTTATGTATATCCAAACCAAGATCTTGCCCCCCATGTGCCAAAAGCAGGGCAAGCATTAGACTGTGATGAGTGTTCTTGTAGGATAAATGATCAACTATCTCTTTTGGAAATAGTCCGAGAGATCACTAAAGAGAGTCAATCCCCAGAAAAACAGCCATTGGAAAGGCTTGCGGAGTTGATTCAATTCTGCGCCTTGCAGGCGTTAGGAGGACCCTCTCGATCTTCTTCAACACAACCCAAAAGATCAAACTCTTCCCTTACACCAACCATCTCTCCAGCTCATTCCCATCCTTCGTCAAGGGCTCCTAGCCGCTCTGTACCATGTGCTGACGATAGGAAGAGTCCAACAGGAAGTTTCACACCCATAAACTCTGCATAGATAGACTCTGTATCTTTAAAATACGGTGCGGATAGAGATCTTCTTACCCTTCAAAAGACCTGCTTCTTCCATGGTGATTTCAAATTGATCGACTCTGATGTAGTCTCCTTTGGTAGGTCTATGACCTAGCTCTTGCATCATCAGCTCTTCCAAGGTGGTTGCATCCCCTGGAGCTTTTAGATAGATATTCAGCTGCTTATTGATATCAACAATCTTTGCATCCCCAGCAAACGTCCTTTCAATAATCACTTGTTCTTTAGAAGACTCTTTTGTTAGAGAGACATTTTCATAATTTCTAGGACCAAAAATCTCTTCTACAACCATATCCAGTGTCAAAATACCAGTTGCAAGCCCTGATTGATTGAGAACAATTGCCACACTTTGATTATTCTTTCTAAATTGCTTGAGAATCTCTAGAATAGAGTTTTTCTCAAGAATAAACCAAGGTTGCCTTGCAAACTTTCTCACCTGCTCATCATCTTTAGCTCTAAGAAGATCTCTTGGATAGATCATAGCCACAATATTTTGCTTAGACACATGAAACATCGGAAGGTAGGGAAAAAATTCAAAATTGAGCATCTCTCGTACCTGAGAAGCTTCACACACAGAAGGAATGAGTTTTCCTTTTTCAATAGGCTGCATGAGGTCTTTAGCCATTTTGGTTTTTAATGCAAAGATATTAGAGACCACCACATCAAACTCTTTATGCTCAGAAGAAGCGGGAGCCTCATCTCTTGACTCAATCGCCTTTTGCAGCTCCTCTCTTGTCAGATATGTCGTCTCAACAGAAGGGAGTTTAAAAAGACGGTTAATCAACACACAAAGGCCATTAAGCACCCAAACAATAGGTGTCATAAGCTTACAAAATATATAGATAATAGGGACCCCTAACATCGCCACATGCTCGGCATAACGCCTCGCTGCAAACATAGGAGCAAGCTCTGCTAAAATAATGACAAGAAAAATCTGAGAAAGTGGCGCCCAATCAGGGCTCATATGCAAAGACAAATAAAAACGACGTGCGCATTCCGAACCTAGTTGAAGACCTAAATTGACCCCTATAAGCGTAGAACCAAATAACCTAGCTGGGTGATTGAGCAAAAAATGAATCCACTTAGCGCGTCTATTTCCTTGGCTTACGTAATATTGTAAACGAACTTTATTGAAAGAAACACAGGCCATTTCCATCATGGAAAAAAAAGCCTCAATACATAGGGAAATTCCTATGAGCAAAAGAAAATACTGCCAAGGTTCATGGTTCATGTGTGAGTCACCTGTTTTTTCTTTTGCATAGGATAAAGCTTACGAATGTACACTCTACGTACACGTTTTTGATCTGCAGAAAGAACATGGAACAAAAAGTCTTGCGTAACAACTTTTGTCCCTTCTTTGGGGATATCTCCTAGCTTTTCCATGAGCCATCCTCCAAGAGTTGCCATGTTGTTTTCACTATCCAGATGGACATCAAAAATCTCTTCAAACTCTGCAAGCTCTAATTTACCACTAGCAATAATCACATCTTCACCAGCTCTTGTATAAAGAACTTTTTCATCACGACGATCCGCAATCTGTCCTACGACCACTTCTACCAAATCCTCTAACGTCACAAGCCCAGAGATCGAGCCATATTCATCCACAACAATGGCTAACACTTCGTTGCGTTCATAAAACTGATTAATGAGCATTCTAGCAGGCGTAGACTCTGGCACAAAGAACGTCTTCTTCAAAAAAGGAAGTAGATCAGAGCCTTTTTGAATCTCTTTTTGATGAAGAAAAAATACGCTGTTCCAGATGATACCAATAATGTTTTCCAAATCATCCTGATACACAGGAATCCTTGTACACTCTTGATCGATAAATAAGCTCTTGAGGTGGTTGATATCATCTTTAATATCAAAGGCAATAATATCTTGCCTTGGGTTCATAATCTCTTTAATCAGATCCTCATCGAGATTAAGATAGCCTCTGACAAGCTTTGCTTCTTCTGGGTTGAGAAACCCAAATTTCTTAGAGGTTCTCAACGCCTCTTTGAGCTCTTCCAAAGAAACATCGCTCTCTTTTTTTAAATAAAAAAACATCACATGAGAAAGACCCGAAGTGACCCAGGAAATCACATGTCTTAAAGGAGCTAGCACCTTCTCTAAGACGTTAATTGCAGGAGCTGCTACACGCGCAAATTTTGCATTATGACTAAGAGCTAAAGATTTGGGAATCATCTCTCCAAAAACAAGTGTTAACGCCAAAGGAACACCCACGTTAAGTAACCATCCTGAAAGGGTTCCAAAAATACTCGCCACCACGTTTTGGATGAAAATGCCTAGCATCACATTGAGCATAATAATGGTCACAAGAAGACTGCGGGGTCTGCCAATGAGCTTAGAAACAAGATAACTTGCCCTGTCTTTCTGCGCTTTGAAAGCGCGAATCTTCATCGCTGACAGGGAGAAAAAGGCTGTCTCTGTAGCTGACAAGAATCCTGATGCTAAAATAAGAAAAACAAGAAGAGCGATCAGAAGACCAAGCCACATGCAAATTTACAATCCACCTAGCGAGGGCTTTATTCCCCCTGTTTGAAACAAACCTTTGTGTGCCCTTGTGGGACAAAACCTAACTTTTTCATCAAAATCATCTCTACCCATGCAGGATCTGTAAAACTCTCTATCTCTGCAGAAAGCTCCCTTTGCGTTAGCAAAGCTTCTTTTTTGCTGACGTTAAGAGAGGCGAGCTGATGCGTCAACTCTGCAATCTTTCTCTCCTTATCATGAGATGTCTTAAGAGCTAGCATGTACGTAAAACAAGTAAAGGCAAGCATCCACCAAGATGCTTTCCACTCCTTGATCCATTTTTGCCGAGACATCTTTTTATTAAAGATCATTGCTTATTTTTACTATTATAATTAACGCTTATCTCTAATTTTCTAATAACATTCGTTTATATAGAAAATCAACATTAAATATCTGCCTGCAAATCCATAGGGAACCAAAACAACATTATGCTGAGATGAGCAAAAAATGCAAAATACTATTTCACGCCTTGAAAGAAAGAAGTTGTTTTTACGCAATAGGCACTGTGATATCCATCTGCCTCATGTACTTTCCCTTCCTATCGGCATACGATGTTTCACAAATCCCTTCACCTGTATAAAAGAGCACCTGAGCGAGTCCTTCATCAGCATAGATTTTAGCAGGAAGCGGAGTTGTGTTAGAAATCTCTAACGTCACATACCCTTCCCACTCAGGCTCAAACGGCGTAACATTGACGATGATCCCACATCTTGCATAGGTAGATTTACCGATACAAAGAGTAAGCACATTACGTGGTATACGAAAATACTCAACACTCATGGCAAGTGCAAAAGAATTAGGAGGAATAATACAATACTCCCCTTCCATGTCAACAAAAGCATCCTCATGAAAGTTTTTTGGATCAACAAGGGTGTTGTAAAGGTTCGTAAACACCTTAAATTTTCTACCTACTCTCAGATCGTAGCCGTAACTAGAAAGTCCATAGCTAATCACCCTTTTTCCGTCGATATTTTTCACTTGTGTTTCTACAAAAGGCTCTATCATCTTCTGTTCTTTAGCCATTTTTTTTATCCAACGATCCGGCTGTAGGCTCATCTTTACAATATCCTGCTGTTTTTTTCTTAAAGTTTTCAAGATAGGTATAGCGCGTGAAATCCTTTTCTTGCTAGATTTTTCGGTAAGGAGTCTGCCTTATGAAAAACCCATATACCCAATCCACTTGGACAAAACCAGATCAAACCTTTGAGCTGAAGATACGTCCGCAATCTCTTCACGATTTTGCGGGACAAGAAAATCTTAAGCAAAGGCTCCAAGTTGTTGTTGGGGCTGCAAAAAAAAGAAGCAGCGTGTTAAATCACCTACTTTTTTATGGACCTCCTGGCCTTGGCAAAACAACACTCGCATCGATTATAGCCCATGAGATGGGATCTCGTCTCGTTGTCATCTCTGGACCCTCTATCGAAAAAGCTGGAGATCTAGCTGGTGTTATGACAAGCCTTGAAGAAGGAGACATTCTCTTCATCGATGAAATTCATAGACTCAGCAGGTCTATCGAAGAGTATTTGTATCCGGCTATGGAAGATTTTACCTTGGATTTAATGTTAGACTCAGGACCTAGTGCAAGGAGTGTACAAGTAAAGCTGAATCCTTTTACTCTGATAGGCGCTACAACACGTGTTGGCCTTTTGAGCTCCCCTCTACGCTCTCGTTTTGGATTCACCTATCGCCTAGATTATTACTCTCCTGAAGTGCTAGCAACCATACTGCTGCGCTCTGCAAAAGTGCTCTCTACTGAGATTGACCTTGATGCTGCGCAGGAAATTGCAAGAAGAAGTAGGGGAACACCTCGTATTGCGAACAATTTACTGAGGTGGGTCAGAGACTTTGCAGAAATGCGCTGTCAGCCTCGTATTTCACAACCTCTCACTATGCAAGCTCTTAAGATGCTCACTATCGACGAGAAAGGGCTTGATGAAATGGACAAAAAAATATTAACTACGATTATAGATCACCATGAAGGGGGACCTGTAGGTATTAAAACCTTAGCTGCAGCTCTTGGAGAAGAAGACACAACACTTGCTGAAGTGTACGAGCCTTATTTGCTTATGCTCGGTCTTTTAAGAATCACTCTCCGAGGAAGAGAAGCTACAAAACTAGCTTTTGATCATCTTAACCGCAGTTACCCCTCAACACATGCTGAAGGAGAATAACCATGAAGTGCTTATCTTTATTTGCGTGCCTTTTCTTAAGTTGTGGCAGCTTGGTCGCTTCCACGCAAGAAGAAGCTAAGCAAAGAGAAGAAATTTCTAAACCAGCGATCGTTAAGGTTCTTTTAAAAAATCGCTCTGATGGCGCTTTAATTGAGGTAAAAGGATCCTATAAGGTCATAGATCCTCTGAAGCAAAAGACGGTGAGCTCTGGCATCAAAGGTAAACGTTTCTATCTATACCCTCACAAAGAAGGTATCAAGTGGGGGGAGGATTTCCTTGGCATCTATCAGATCAAAATTGTCCCCTCTGGCAAAGAAAGCTTCGTCTTAGTTGATGGTATACAATACAAAGGGTGCGTGGAGATTTATCACGTAGATGATCATATCACCATCATCAATGAAGTCGATGTTGAAAACTATCTAAAAGCTATCCTTGCACCAAGATTTGCCCATCATATTCATCCTGTTGTTATGGATACGCTCGCTATTGTTTCTAGAACCAACGTCTATTACCAGGTTCTTCATAACAAAAATGCCTACTGGCACGTTGATGCTAAAGATGTAGATTATAAAGGGTATGCTGCTACCCTTTTTAATCCCAATGTGGATAGAGCCGTAGATACCACTAGATTTCTTGTCATGACCTATGAAAAACAGCCTTTTGCGACAACATGGAATGAAAACTGTGCAGGAAAAACCGCTAGCTACCATTCCATCTTCAGAAAAAATGTCTCTGCTCCAGGAGGCGTCAAATCTGCCTTTGCAGAAAGAGCCCGCAAAGAGCATCACTGGTCTTTTAGCGTGAGCAAATCAAAAATTGCTAAGCTTGCCCATACAAACCGTGTCACTAATTTAGATCTTTATATCGATAGTAACTCTGAAAAAGTCTATGCTATCCGCGTACAAGATGGGGGGCATTGCCAAGAAATCGACTTTTTTCACCTGCAACAAGGCTTAGGAAAAGATGTCCTTCTCAGTAACGATTTCACGATATCTGTTGAAGGTAACTCTATTATCTTTGATGGCTTTGGAGAAGGATGCAGCGTTGGTCTTTGTATCTATAGCGCTTCCCAGATGGCCAAAAGAGGGGATTCAGCACCAGAAATCCTCGCCGCTTTTTATCCTTACAGTCATCTAGAGCAAATCTACTCGCTTCCTGAAAAAGATGCAAAGCTACGCACGAAGCCAGTAGGTAAACAGAAAAAAGAACCCAAACAAGCAGAATAACCGTTATGCGAAAACAACTACTCTCTAGCTCTAGAGCCAAAGGTTTTTCTCTGGCTGCCTTTCTTCTTGGCCTTGGTATTATCTCCATCACCGATTCTTGGTGGCCAGGTATTTGCCTTGTCATAGGAGTGTCTCTATCGCTAAGACAGCTGCTGCTGCGCAAATATTATGAGGCGGTGATTTCTCTGATCGTATTTTTTGGCATTTTCTTCACAGATCAGCTCACTTTCTCTTGGAAAGTGGTGTGGCCAGTGATCTTCTTTACCTGCGCTATTTTCTTGTTACTGCGCGAATATATGGATGCAAAACTTGCCACTGAAGATCAACAAGAAGAAGATCTCAATCATGAGATCGAAGAACAAAAGGATGAAAACCTTTCTTAACCTCTATAGTTAAGATGCATAGCCTTTTTTACTTCTAGCAAGGTTTTTTCTGCAGCGCTCATCGCTCGCTCAGAGCCTTGCAAAAGCATCTTCAAGATTTCTCCTTTATCTTTTTCATATTCTTTTCTCTTACAACGAATAGGAGTGAGTTTTTCGTTAAGCACTTCAAAAAGATAGTTTTTGACAATAGAATCTCCCAGACCACCTCGCCTATAATGCGCTTTTAACTCCTCTATTTTATGAGTGTCTAAGCCAAAAGCATCGAGATACATGAACACAGGATTCCCTTCCACCACACCTGGATCTTCTACTCGCAAATGACTCGGATCTGTATACATTTGCTTCACTTTCTTTCTGAGCGCATCTTCTTCTTCCCCTAGATAGATGGCATTTCCCAAACTCTTACTCATTTTCGCTTGACCATCAATCCCAGGAAGCCTTGCGATCTTAGGGATTTCTGCCCTACATTCTACAAGAACCTCTGCGTTATAAAGGCGGTTAAAATTTCTTACAATCTCATTGGTTTGCTCAATCATCGGTTTTTGATCTTCACCCACAGGAACAAGGGTGGCTCTGAAGGCAGTAATATCAGCTGCTTGAGAGACAGGATACGTCATAAAACCAGCAGGAATATTCTCGCCAAAAGCTTTTTGCTTAATCTCCAGCTTCACTGTCGGGTTATGCTTGAGCCTATTCCACGTCACAAGGTTCAGATAGTACATCGTCAGTTCTGCAAGCTGCGGAATAAGAGATTGGATAAAAATCGTAGTTTTTCTAGGGTCTATGCCAACAGCCAGATAATCACAAGCCACCTCAAACACGCTCTCTCTGACTTTCTCTGGAGTTTTAAAGTTGTCTGTTAGAGCCTGCGCATCTGCAATCATGACATATTGGTCGTGAAGATCTTGAAAAACAACTCTATTAGCAAGCGATCCCACGTAGTGCCCAAGGTGCAGTTTACCCGTTGGCCTGTCTCCTGTTAGAATCGTCTCTCTCTTTTTCATGACCTCTAGCTCCGCTCTGTTATGAAGAAAGATCAAAGGTACCCAAAGCAGTAAAAAAATTCCAAGGCAAAAGAGATCTCTTTTTAAGAGAAAACTCCTACTAGAGTCTTCAAAAAAAATTTACGATCTATGTCCTACAAGGCCTATACGCAGGACTTTCCTCCCAAAACCGCTTGCGGTTTATCCGAAGGACGCGAGAAAACTCAGTCCTTCAGAGTTGAGATGAATCGCGCCTCTAAGTAATGGGAGCGTCCTGTTGCTCGATGTATTGTCTAATGATTTCCAAGGGGG
>Ga0172362_10001010_pt1 | contig 23784 bp, 19 predicted proteins | sample LakKivs1_kivu2a2_FD_114534 | JGI IMG/M metagenome (GOLD analysis project Ga0172362, IMG submission 114534) | Sediment microbial communities from Lake Kivu, Rwanda - Sediment s1_kivu2a2 | ecosystem: Environmental > Aquatic > Freshwater > Lake > Sediment | place: Rwanda: Western Province, Lake... | reverse complement strand
TATTTAGATAAATAAAAACAACGCTATAAAAAAAGGAATTGAAATTAATTTCATTATTTTCCAAGTTTTTTTGGGTCCTTTTTTGTAAACAAAAAATAGGATAAAATAAATAAAAATTGTTGGTAGGAGTAACTTATTTATAAAATAAAATGAGATAATCGAAAAATATGATATTAAAAAAAGGATAGAAATTTGGAAAAGTTTGATTGATTTTTTTCTACCTAAGAAAACTGCTATCGTGGATAGTCCTTCTTTTTTGTCGATTTTCATATCAATAATAGATTGAAGTATGTGTGCAGAACTTGCTAGCAAACCAAAAAAAGAGGAAATCAAAATAAATTCAAAACTTGTAAATTCAAAACTTGTTAGAATAACAAACGTATAAATGAAAAATATTGTTATTAAATCAACTATTGGTATTGACTTGAAAAAGAAATAATGGGAAGAATAGAGGTAATTTATAATTATTATAATAGAGAAAAATATAAAAACATTAAAATTGATTTTATAAGATAAAATAAGTGATAGAAGCAAAATAAAAACTACGAACATCCCCAGTTTTTTTCGTTGTTTTTTTCTGATAATCTTTACACGTTTACTTATTGTAGTTTTTTTGATGTCAATTTTTATATCATAGAAATCATTCAACATATAAATTCCGGAAAGCAGAGCAGAGAGAGAAAAAATGTAAAAAACACTTAAAAAATTATAAGATTTGTAAAAAAAGATTGAACAAATTATTAGATAATGGTACCAGTCAAAAAATCTTGTTATTTTTAAAATATCGTCTAGCCTGGGAAGATTAATCAATTTAACACCTGTATTAACTTAACTGTTTTGATGAATTTAAAATAGCCTCTAAATTGAGTGAAAAAATATTGTTATATTCAATATAAGGCGCAAAACCACATCTTGTGCATGGACTATCTTTTATAGATTCAAATGCGTTTTTAAATCCTTCATCGAGAAAATTTTTAGACTTCATCTTTCCGACTGTCATTGAACAAGGATATACAGAGCCGTCTGTATCTATATGACAAAACAATTTTCCTGCATAACATTTGCTATTTTTATCATAAAAACTAGTTATTTTAAAATTTTTCCATTCAAGAAGTTCTTTTAAAGTTTTAAAGGAAAGTATAATGGGTGCACCTCTCTTCTTTTCGTCAATTAGTTTTTTAATCACCCTTTTATATTCTTCATTACTTGATAAAAATTTTTCTGTATTTCTAATCAGAGGGGAATCGTTACAAATAATTTGGAAACTTGTAGAAAAATTGTATTTTTTAGCCATTTTAATTATAAAATCTATAGAGTTCGTATTATACTTCGTCAAAACTGTTATAGTCCAAATTTTTTTAAGTTTTCTTGCTGCCTTAAACGCTTCCATTACCTTTCTAAAACTACCTTTTTCTTTGTTCGTATCATGTGCTTTTTCTGGACCATCAAAACTTAAGATTAAAATATCTAGATTTTTTAAATCCTCTATTTTTTTGGAAAGTAAATAGCCATTAGAGTTTAATGTAACAAATAATCCTTTTTCCTTGGCATAATCTATTATATCACCTACATCTTTTCTTAGCAGAGGTTCTCCTCCACATAATCCTAGCCTTTTTGTGCCTATATTTTCTAACTGGTCAATTAAACTAAAAATTTGGTTTGTAGTTAATTCTTTTTGACTTCTATTTGGAAAATTACAATAATTACATCTCGCATTACAGCTATTATTTAATGAAAGTTTGACGTTCAACGGTGCACTTTTTTTAAATAGATTATATTCAACAATCTTAAACCCTAAGCTTAATCTATTTCTAAAATTCATTGTTACTCACCATTTTACGAAAGATATTATGCTTGTTGGCTGAGATAGGCATCTTGTCTTTATCACCTATCGGTTTAATAAATTTATTTATAAACTTTTTTTCTCCACCACGGCACATCGGATACATATTATTAAATGTCTGTGTTTTGTAAATTCTCTTCCATATGGTTCCCAAAGGTTCTTTCATTACATTACCAAAAGATATTGGAATTACAGGACAGGGCAACACGTCTCCATATGCAGTTATTCCAATTTTTTCAATTCCTGCTCCACAACCTAGTTTCAAATAATTTGATTCCAAGTCGTTCCTGATAAAGGGATATTTTAACAATTTTTTAAACAATTTTAAGTCGTCGTTATCCCATAAAACATCGTTTTTATCAAGCCACTTGCCTACAGCACAAGGAGTAACAATGGATATAATCAAATCTAGTTTTTTCGCTAATTTTATTAAGTCCCATACTCGTCCGTTTGACATCATTTCATGGGTAAGTACAGTATTAATCATAACTTTCATGTTATTTTTTTTAGAATATTTAATTGCATTTAACACTTTTTCAAAGGAATCTTTTATGCCTCTATTTTTATTATGCTCCTCGGCAATAGGACTATCCAAACTTATTAATATTAAACTTAAACCGGCTTCTTTCAGTTTTTTTATTTTTCTTTCGGTCAGAAGAATCCCGTTAGTATCTATAGAAATTATAGTTTTGTACGGTTTGGCATATTTTATCAATTCGTAGATATCTTTCCTAAGTAATGGTTCACCACCAGTGAAATTTATATGTATGGCACCGAGATTTAAGCATTCGTCTATTATTTTTTTAACCTGTTTTGTGTTTAAAACTTTTTTTGCAGAATTGTAAAATTTATAAGCATAACAATGGGAACAATTACATTGACAATTATATCCCAGAGCTATTTCTACGTTTCTTAAAACCTTTTTTTTAAGAACTATTAACTTAAAATAATTTTTTAAAAGTCTAATAATCAATAACGATCTATTAAATAGAAATCCGAGCTGTCTAATTCTTTTTATAAAATTCATAAAATATAAACCTCAACAATTATATAAATTAATACGGATTTTAATAAATGTTTAATATGCTCTTTAAAAAATATTTAATATATTTTAGTCTTCTAATTTTATTAATCTTTATCCTTCTAACATGGAACCTTGGGAAAACACCATTTTGGATAGATGAATCAATAACAGTTGTTCCAACAAAAAATTTTGACGGAAGTTTACTTTCTCCTCCCTTTGATTCTGACAGTAATCGCTTTAGTTGGCAGATACAGAATAATATATATCATCCAGAAATGCCTCTACATTTGCATCTCTTGGTTGCATTTTTCCAGATTTTTGGAGTTTCTGAATTTTCTGCAAGATTACCTTCTGTTATATTCGGTATATTATTTCTTTGTATAACCTTTTTAATGTGCAAAAATCTTTATAATGAAAAAATGGCTCTGTTGACTACAATATTCTTTGGAACCTCTGTATTTTTTTTAATTTATTCTCAGCAGGCTATTTACATTATACTAGCATCTCTTATGTTCTATTTAACGTTCTATCAACTTTTGAAAATTTTTCAAACCAGTAATATAAAAAATTATATATTTTATTTTATGTTTTTATTCTTCTCTATAATAACCCATCCAATGGGGTTTATAATAATACCAATTTCATTAACAATTTTACTGCTCAATCAGAAATTTAGTTTTTCCAAAGAAAATTTTTATAAAATTTTTATCGGTTTGCTGATTTTTATTGCACTCTATTTGCCAATATTTGCTTTTTCTTGGAAGGCATTACCATTCTTCAATAACGTGAGTTGTTCCACTATGATACATGCATGCCACAAAGGGATATTTTTCTATCCTAAAATAATCCTTCATTCATTATCTTCTAATTTTTTTGAAGAGCAGATTACACAATCAATGGTATTTTATCCAAGTTGGATTATATTTTTTGTAGGATTGTTTATTTTATTAAAAAGATTGATTAAAAAGAAAAAAGATTCAATTTTTTTCTCTTCTATATTTTTCGTATCTTTTTTTATACTTTCCTTTTTTGAAATAAAAAATGGTAGATATTTGTTCTTTTTTATTTCCATTCCATTATCGGTTTGCCTTGCTTATGGCACGGTTGCTATATCCCAAATCAGTAAAAAATTCAGCAAATTTATCCTAATCTTTCTGATTATCTTAATTGTTTTTTCTCCTATTAATTCAGATGGATTATCGACAAGAAAGCTATGGGTTTATAAAAATGTTGTTTTACCTCCAGAAGATAACTTTGAATATATGAAAATTCAGTCTGATTTTATAAACGAAAACGCATATGAAAATGACATAGTGATTTCAACTTTCGATAATATTGGTCTTCAGTATTATACCGAGAGAAAAGTATACGGATTTTTGAATTCTACCCATTCGAGTGATTTTTTTATTCAACTATTAAAAAACAATGATAGAGTATGGATTGTTAATACTCTATCTTCAGCAGATTACTGTCGCACCAGAGACCAAGAGTCGATGAGCTGCATGGAAAAATATTATGAATTTATTCAATATTACAGGAAAAATTGTGACTTTTTAGTGAGATATGACAACGTGTCAAAAAGCACTGATATAACTTGTGAGGTATACTTATGTCAACAAAAATGAAAAATAGAATTTTTATTCTTGTTTTGATGATAATTTTATTTATTTTTTTAGTTCATAACTTAATTCTTAATTCAGAAAAGGATATAGTCCTGACGCCAGAAAACAAGTTTAAAATTATTGAATTTTATGTAAAAGAGCCTATTTTAGACGATTTTAATATAAAAATATACGCAAGATTAGTTCCTTGGAATGAAAACGCTGACTATATAAATACCCTAGAAGTTAAACTCAATCAGAAATATCCTAAAAAGGCTGATTTTGGTTTACCCAATAAAATCTCAGAAATGCTAGAATCTGAAAATGAGATATTAAAAAACTATGCAAAAAATGTCATATGGTATTCCAGAGAAGATATGAATGGATCGCTTGGATTAAGCGGCTTTAGAGAAATATATTTCTATCCAAAAGATGTCAAGATGGGATGGAATGAATTGATTTTAGTAAGCGGAGATAATGGATTAGAACCGGGTGGAGGAGATGCTTTAATTATAAAGAATATAATAATTGAATCTTTAAAAAATGGGAGCGTAGGAATTGAAATATATTCAAAATCATATTCAGAACTTTATAACTATATAATATTTATTTTTTTCATCATAGCTTTCATATTTTTATTAAGAAAGGAAATTGAAAAAAAAATTTCTTTTAAATATTTAGTCATTATAGCAATGATTCTTCCTCTAATCTTTATAAACTTGGATTCGATACCATTTTGGATTGATGAATCGATAATGGTTATACCAGCATCAAATATATTAGAGAAGGGAGTTCCCACAACAGACAATATGGATTTGAACTTTCTTCCGTGGCAAATAAAAAATAATATGTGGGATCCAGCGACGCCGTTATACAGGTATTCACTTTCGGTCTTTTTAGGAATTTTTGGAGTTTCTGAATTTTCTGCAAGACTATTCTCCGCAGTATCAGGAATTTTACTTTTGATAGTTATTTTTATTTTTACAAAAAAGTTATTTAATGAAAATATTAGTTATATAACTATCATTTTTCTGGCGTTTTCTTTTCCATTCATTTCTTATTGTAGAGAAGCAAGATACTTCACTTTTTTGATGTTGTTAATAACTATTTCCGTTTACTCTCTTTATAAAATAGTTAAAGAAAATAGTAAAAAAGACAAAATTTTATTTCCAATTTTCGTTCTCTTGACAATATTAACACATTATCTGGGATTCATTTTATTACTAATTTTTATTTTGTATGTCATCTTATGCAAGAAAGTAACAATTTTTAAAGACAAAAACTTTATAAAATCCTTGCTCTTTTCAATAGCTCTCTACATACCAATATTAATTTTATTTGGAGCCAGCCTACCATTTTTTAATGTTTTTAGCTGTGAAAACAGGATTAGTGATTGTCATCCCTCACCTCTTTATTATCCAGGAATTATTTATTCGGCTGTTTCGTCAATCTTCGATAACATTAATATAATTTCATTTATGAATGAAGAATTCATAATTTTTTCTTTAATTCCAATTTTCACATTTTTAGGTTTGATTGTTTTATTTAAAAAATATATTTTTAAAAGAGATAAAAATAATTTGATTCTGATACTGTGGTTTTTAATTCCTCTTCTCATCCTCTCTTTACAAGAGGTCAAAATCACGAGATATTTGTTAATGTACTTGCTCCCGCCAATTTTTATATTAACATCTATGGGAATAGTCAAATTCGTAACTTGGATAAGTTCAAAACATTATTATAATTACAAAGAATATTTTATGATTCTTATGGTATTATTTCTTTTATTGTCTCCACAATTAACTGTAAATTTTAAAACTTTGGAAATAGAAAAAATAAAATTTAGTCAATTTAATTTCATAAGAGATACTATTTTTTACCCACCCCAAGACAATTTTGAATACATAAAGACACAGGCAGAATATGTAAAAGAGAATGTAAAAGAGAAAGATATTATAGTGTCCACATTTGATGATGCTGGTTTATCTTTCTACACAAAAAGAAAAGTATACTCTTTTTTAAACTCTACAAGAAGTGATAAATTTTTCATGGACCTTTTGGAAGAAAGGGGTGACTTGTGGATATTTGATAGTCTTAATAGTTTGGATTATTGCCTTTCTCCTAGAGGTGATAGACATGTAGACTGTAAAGAAAAATACAATAATTTTTACAATTATTATAGAAGCAACTGCAAAAAAATAATTATTGACGAGAATAATTTCATTTATAGATGTTCATAATTTACTATTGCAAATAATGTTGATTTTTCTTTAAAATTTTTGATTTTAGATAACTTGGCCAAAGTTTAAATAACAGCTCTCCATAATAAACTCCCTCCTTTAGAAAATTCATTTTTGGCAATCCACCCGTTCTATTGCTCCAACTCACTGGAACATCTGTTATTTTGTATCCTTTTATCATAGCTTTGATTACTGTTTCTATTGTAATACTAAATCCGTTTGAACTTATTTTCATGGAATCCAAAACTTCTCTCCTATATGCCTTGAAAGCATTGGTTGCGTCCTTGAATTTAGAAAAATATAAAAATCTGAATACTATGTTAAAAAGCCTGTTTCCTAATATCAGCTTGATTTTTGGATAATTTTCTATTTTACTTTCTTTGAGAAATCTAGAACCAAGTACTATATCATACCCCTCTTCTATTTTTTTGATCATTTTATTTATGTCTTCAGGATCATCAGATAAATCAGCCATCAAGGGAACTATTACGTCTCCGGTAGCTGCCTTGAAACCGTCTCTTAAAGTCAAACCAAATCCTCTTGGGGGTTCTCTGTGGACAACTTTCACTGTTTTTATTTTATTTGTTATTTCATTAACTATATTTCCTGTCCTATCAGTAGAGTTGTCATTAAGCACTATTATTTCATGTTTCATATTTTTCAAAGAATTCTCTACTTTATTTACAGTTTCTTTTATGTTGTCTTCTTCATTATGTGCGGGTATCACAACAGAAATTTTCATATCTTTGGTTTGTTTTGACATGAATTAAATTGGTTTGTGATATATTTATTTTGCATAGTGAAAATATATTTTATTAACTCTTACTGGTGAAAAAATGAAAAAATTCATACTAAAATTTCTTAAAAATTCAAGAAAAAAAATGTGTAAAATAAAGCAAAAACATGTAATTCTTATTGAAGTTTTAATATTTTTTTCACTAATTTTAATTTTTTCGTATAATTTAGGTAAATCGGAATTTTGGATGGATGAGGGTCCGAGTTTCAAATCCGCCATAGGAATTTTAGAGTACGGAGTTCCTGTAAGCAATTTTGATTATAATTTTTTCGAATGGCAAAGTCAAGATGGTTTGTGGGACCCTCTAACTCCGTTAAATAGATACTTAATTGCATTATCTTTTTTCTTTTTAGGAATTTCTGAATTTTCCGCAAGGATACCGTTTGTAATTTTTGGAGTTTTAAGTTTGTTTTTAATTTACAGAGTATCCAAATACTTTTTTAGTGAAAAAATATACGCATTATTGTCTTCTGTTCTGTTAGCTACATACCCAATTTTTATTGCATTTATAAAACAAGCAAGATGGTACGGATTGTTTTTCTTTATCTTTCCTCTAACTTTATACTTATTTCACCTACTAATAGAAACCAAAGAAAAAAAGTATTTTATTCTATTTAGCTTATCTTTCCTTTTAACTTTATTAACACACTCGCTTGGATTTATTATTATACCTATTTGTTTTATTTATTTAATATGGACAAATGAGGTTGGTATTCTTAAGAATAAGTATTTTTTATTAACATTGATTTTAATCTTCTTACCTTACCTTTTCATTTTTAGTATTTACTGGAGAACTTTACCATTTTTCCATTATTCATGCCTACTGGATCCGATAGTATATTTCAGTACCCTGTTTTCTTATATTTATGGAATTTTTGTAAATCAGATATCTAGATTTATTCTTCTTCCTCTTCTTTTGATTTTTGGTTTAATTGTTTCCAAAAAGAGTAACAAAAAAATAGATAAACTTTTAATTTCTTGGTTTTTTGTTTCTTTTTTGTTTGTTTCTTTCGAAGGCATTCCTCACCCCAGGTTTTTAATTCCTATAATATTATTTCCTTTGATTATATTATCAATGTCTGGCATTAAGAAATTATCAAATATAATTTACAGAAAAAAAAGTCACTGGATAGCAATTTTAATATCTGTTTTAATCGTATTAAATGTCGGTACACTTTTTTTATTCGAGAACAATAAAAACACAATAACTGATACGGATTGGAAATCTAATTTTTTTGGATTGATTTTTTATTATAGTAGAGAAGAGTATTTAATTCATACTTTTGAGAGTAATAAGATTATTTCTGATTATATTAAAAAGGAAATACCTAAAGATGATATAATTATAACAAATCTTAACGATATTTCTTTAAGTTATTATTCAAAAAGAAATGTTATGACTTTTTTAAATGAAAGAAACAGTACCTTTTACTTCAAAAAATTAGATGAAGGAGATGTATGGGTAATAGAACAGTTACCTTTTTCACAATTATACTTTTGTCCTAATGATATTACTTATGACGGCTCTTGTTATATTAAATACAAAGATTTTATTGATTTTTATAGAAAAAATTGTGAAATGAACATAATCCCTGACAATGAGAATAAATTAAAATCAATACTTTTTGGTGATAACGCTTGGAATATAAAAGTTTATCACTGTAAATTTAAGTATTAATAATATTAAAAATACTAAGTATATGAATGACATGGATAAATAAAGATTTAAAGTGTGTAGTCCTTTGTGCAGGCAAGGGAGAAAGAATTTCACCAATTTCAAATGAAACACAAAAAGTCATGATAAAGTTAGGTGGCAAACCAATAATACATTATGTTATAGATTACTGGAAAAAATATTCGAATAATTTCATTTTTGTTATTGGATACAAAAAACAGCAGGTTATAGAATATGTTAAAAAATTGCCAATAAATTCAGAGTTTGTAGAGCAAAAAGAATTGAAAGGTATTGGAAATGCTGTTTCTTACGTAGAAGATTTTATTAAGGATAAACTCATAGTAGTTTTGGGTGATTGTATTTTTAGAGGAGAATTTAATTTTCCCCAGAATATGAAACAGGGTATTGGTGTTTATAAAACCAACAATGAAAATTATATAAAACAAAACTATTTAGTAAAAATCAAAAATGAACTTGTATATGAAGTAAAAGAAAAACCGAAGAAAGTAGTCAATAATTACTGTGGTATGGGATTTTATTTCTTTGATAAAAGAGTTTTTAATTATATAAAAATGACAAATCCATCTAAATTAAGAAATGAAATAGAAATAACGGATGTCATACAGAATATGATTAATTCTCGGGAGGAGATAAATCCAGTATTTTTCAATGGAAATTACTTGAATATAACATCTCCTGAAGATATAGAAAAAGCATATTTTATACAATAATTAACTAAGTTCGTTTTCCCACCAATTAATTAATTTAGGAATTGATTCTATAATATTTCTAGTAGGCCTGTAACCCAATTTTTCTTTAGCCTTTGTTATATTCGCTACTATTCGATTTATTTCTCCAGCAGGTTTTGGTTTATAAACTTTTTTTCCACCAACAGTATTTATTATAGCATCTGCCACTTTGTTTATAGACGTTTCTATACCACTTCCTATGTTGAATATACCAGATTCTTTTGATATTGCAGCTAAAACAGATGCGTGGGCAACATCATTTACCCAGACAAAGTCCCTTGTTTGATTACCATCTCCGTATATGGTTAAAGGTTTTCCTTCAAGAGCTTGATTTATGAAAGTTGTTATTACACCTACATATGGTGATGGTTTTTGCTTTATTCCAAAAGTGTTAAAGTATCTCAAAACAACAGTTTTTATTCCAAAATATTCTTCAAATATTTTACAATAGAGTTCTCCTCTAACTTTACTTAAACCATATGGTGATATAGGATTTAGTTGATAATCTTCTTTAACAGGCAATTTTTTTGGTTCGCCATATACAGCCATAGAAGATGCAAATATAACTTTTTTTACATTATTCTCTGAAGCAGTTTTAAGAACATTGAAAGTTCCTATACAGTTGGTTTCAATATCGTCTATTATTTTTTCAAATGAGCCTCTTATGCTAACAAAAGCAGCTTCATGAAAAATCATATCAATATCTTTCGTAACATTTCTAAGTTGCTTAATGTCTCTTACATCACCCTTAATAAATTCACATTTTTGTGGTATATTTTCTTTTTTACCAACACTTAAATTATCAAAAATAACCACATCTCCCTTTTTTGTTTTTACCAGTTCTTCTGCTATATTAGATCCTATAAAACCTGCCCCACCGGTGATCAAAAATTTCACTTTATCACTTTTAAATTATTTTTCGTATTTTGGTGCCAAAGTCTCATAAATCTCTTTAAATGTATCTTTTAAGTTAAATTCCAAGTTCCATTTCGGATAATGAGATTGTACCTTTTTTATGTTTGAAATCCACCATTGATGGTCAGCCTTTCTCTTTTCCCCGTATTCATAGTTCATTTTCTTTCCCGTGATTTTTTCTATAAGATCGAAGGATTCTAAGATAGATATAGAATTTTTTCTGCTTCCTCCCACATTATAAACCTCTCCAATTCTTGGATTTTTTATATATTCTAAAAATAATCTTGCCAAATCTCTTGCATGTATAACATCTCTCACCTGATATCCATTGTAACCATAAATTGTTAATTTTTCGCCAGTTATAGCCTTTTTAATGAAAAAAGGTTCCCAATTATGCATTTCAACAGCCTTTGCAGCACCACCACTTATACAACCCATTCTGAAAGAAGCTGTTTTTAATCCATACAATTTTGCGTATTCCTGTGTATATAAATCGGCAGTTGCCTTTGATACACCGAACGGTGTGTGCATGTTTTGGTCTATCCTTAAAAATTCATCAAAACCATTCCAAATATTTGAGTCTATAGGTTCAAATCTTTTCCCCACTTTTTTATAAGAGAAAAAATTTGGCATATCTCCATAAACTTTGTTTGAAGAGCAAAAAACAAAGGGTATTTTTTTATTATACTTTCTTATAAGTTCCAACAATTTTAACGTGCCATAAGCGTTTATTTGGAAATCTTCCATCGGGATTTCTTCGGATTTTGGGTGAGAAGGCTGTGCAGCTGTATGGATTACAGCGTCAGATTTTTCTATCAAAGTCTTTATTTCATCATCTCTTATATCCATTTTATGGTGTTCTATGTCGTATTCTTTCATAATATTTTTAATATTTTCTTCCGTATTGCCTTCCTTGCCAAATAATTTTTCTCTTTCATAATTATCAACGCTTATGACGTTGTAGCCATTTTCAGATAGAAGTTTGCAACATTCAGTTCCTACTAATCCTGCTCCTCCAGTAACCAAAACTTTCATATTATTCACTTTTCCTTATAAAATTTTTTAATTCTTTTTCTGATTCTTCAAATTTATCTTCTGCTTTTTGCTTTTCTCCCCAATCAGATAATATTTTAAGTCCTTTATTTAAGCCTATTTTAGGCTCAAAATTTAAGTCTTTTTTAATTTTCGATATGTCAGCGTAGCAATGTCTTAGGTCCATTGGCCTGAAGTTGTCTGTAATTTCTGGTTTCATATTCTTATTAAAAAGTTTTATCAATAATTCAGAAATCTTTTTAATGGTAGTTGGTTCACCTGATCCTATATTATAAATTTCATTCTTATCGGATTCCATTGCTTTTACAAATGACCGAGCAACGTCTTCCACAAATATGAAATCTCTGGTTTGTTTTCCATCTTCATAAATTTTGGGTGGTTTGTTGTTTTTAATTCTTGATGAAAATATTGCAGTAACGCCCGTATAAGGATTACTCAGGCTTTGTCTTGGGCCATAAACATTAAAGGGTCTCAAAACTATGGTGGATATTCCAAGAGATTTAAGATAAATCATGGCCATTCTTTCTTGATTGTATTTTGTCAATGCGTATAAAGAAAGATTTTGAGGTGTTTTGTTTTCTGGAGTGGGTATAGGAATCATTTCTTTTTTACATTCAGGACATTTTAATTCCCATTCTTTTCTTTTTAATTGTTCAATTTCTCTGGGTGCAGGAGATTTTATTCCGTGCTCTTTACAAGAGTACAAACCTTCTCCATATAATATCATACTAGAAGCTATCACAACTTTTTTTATTTTTTCTTTGTAGTTATTCATAAGTTCATAAAAATTTGCTGTTCCTATAACATTATTTTCCAAATAATTTACAGGTTCATACATAGATTGTCCTACACCGACTTTAGAAGCAAGATGAATTAAAAAATTTACATTTTTTAGGCTTTTTCCCCAATATTTCAATCTTTTAACATCACCTTTTATAAATTCAGCATTTTTATTCAGATAACTTGGTTTTTTCCCACCATGAACCTGTTTTTCTAAATTATCAAGAATTCTGACATCATAACCTCTTTCTATTAATAAATCTACTATATAAGAACCTATAAACCCTGCCCCGCCGGTAACCAGAACTTTCATTTTTTTTCACATCTGATGATTAGGACAATAACATCTTTATTAATATTATTAATAAAAAAGGTATTTATGAATATTTGTGTTTTGGTCCCCACCCTCAATGAGGAGGAAGGAATAGAAAAAACAATCAATTCTATACCAAAAAAATATGATACGGTTGTTGTAGATGGGCATTCCACTGACAAAACCGTGGAAATAGCCAAGAATTCTGGAGCCAAAATAATTTTCTGCGATAAAAAGGGCAAAGGTAGTGCTGTAAAGAAAGCGTTTAGCGAAATGGATTACGACATTTTTGTTTTGATAGACGGGGACTTTACCTACGACGGTGGTGATATCCCTTCTTTAGTTGAAAAGCTGGAAGAAGGTTATGACGTTGTGATAGGTTCTAGGTTTAAAAAGGGAATAAAAAACATGAATTTTAACAGAAAAATAGGCAATATCGTTCTGACAAAGACTTTCAATTTTTTAAACAAAACGAATTTCACTGACATAAGCAGCGGCCTCAGAGCTATGTCTAAGGAATTCGTAAAATCAGTTGATTTGATTTCAAATGAATTTAACATAGAAACCGAGATCAACTTAAGAGCTGTGAAGGGAGGGTTTAAATTTTGCGAAGTGCCAATAAAATATATGGAGAGGTCTGGTCAGTCTAAATTAAATTTCCGGGGCATGATTAAGATATATCTTTTTGCTTTGAGGATGAGCTTGAAATGAGCAATTTTAATAATTTAAAGACATTGAAAGGAGTGCTGAAATACAAGACTTTAGGCAAAAGAACGCCATTAAACGTTTCTATTTCCGTTACCAACAGGTGCAATCTCAGGTGCTCCTATTGCGATATACCTTACAGAAAACAAAGGGAAATGGGAACGGAAGAAATAAAAAAAATTCTGGACGATTTGAAAGAAATGAGTTGTGTGCGCGTGGGTTTCTGGGGCGGGGAACCTCTTCTCAGAGAGGATATAGGAGAATTGATAAGCTACTCCAAAGAAAAGGGATTTTATACAACCCTCATATCCAACGGTTTGCTTGTTCCGCAAAAAATAGAAGAAATCAGGAACATAGACTTGCTGTTTTTGAGCCTTGACGGACCAAAGGAAATTCACGACAAAAACAGAAAGAAGGGTTCTTTTGATGCGGTTTTAAAAGCCATAAAAATAGCCAGAGAAAACAGCATTCCTGTGGCCACGATAACTGTACTTACAGAGGAAAATGCGAACCAGATAAATTACGTGATTCAAAAGGCCGAAGAACTGGATTTCGAAACCACTTTTCAGGTGATTTACAGGGATTCTGATTTTTCAGAGGAAGAAAAAGAAGCGGAGACGAATTACAGACCCATTATAAGAGAGATAATTAAAATGAAGAAAAAGGGCAAGCCTGTAGCTTCTTCTTTCAGTTATTTGGAGCATTTGCTTGATTGGCCCGATTATCGTAAAACGGCTATCTTTCCCAAAAAAATGCGAATCCTCAGGTGCTATGGGAATGAACTTTTCTGCAACATAGACACCGACGGAAAAATTTATCCCTGTGACTGGATGATAAACAGAATAGAAGGCAAAGACTGCACAAAACTGGGTTTCAAAAGAGCTTGGAACGAATCGCAAATTCCAGAGTGTGGTGGGTGCTTAAAGTCCTGCTACAGCGAATATAACAAAATGTTTTCTTTCAAAATTGAAACTATTAGAAATGCCATGAAACTCGTGAATTAAAAGGTTCATAATATGAAAAAATTGTCCATATTGGTTCCTGCATTTAATGAGGAAAAAACAATTGAAACGATATTAAAGAATTTACAGATTCAGGATTTCAGAAAAAAAGGATTCGAAAAAGAGATAATAGTGATAGATGATGGCAGCAAAGACAAAACTTCAGATATAATCAGCAAATTTGATGTGAAGTTATTGAAACATGATAAAAATAGGGGCAAGGGAGCTGCCATAAAAACGGGTTTGAAACATTGCTCTGGAGATTACATTCTTATCCAAGATGCCGACTTGGAGTACGACCCAAAAGACATACCAAAACTTCTGAAAGAAGTGGAAATGGGTTATAAAGTAGTTTATGGATCCAGATTCAAAGGTAAAATAGAAAATATGAGCAAATTACATTATTTTGGGAACAAATTTCTAAGTTTTGTTACACGATTACTTTATAAAACCGATATCACAGACTTAGAATCATGTTATAAGCTGTTCCAAAAAGATATAATAGATAGTATCTCCTTGAATAGTGAACGTTTCGGTTTTGAACCAGAAATAACTGCAAAAATTTTAAAGAAAAACATTGAAATAAAGGAAGTTCCTATAAAATACAAAGGGAGAGAAAAAGAGGAGAAAAAAATTTCGTGGAAAGACGGTTTACAGTGTTTTGAGATATTGGTAAAATATCGTTTAGCTGGTTAGACTCTTATATTTTACCAAGAATAAGGTTATCTGATGAAGTTTGAATTTAGTTATAATGAAATTATACTTATCCTCGTATTACTAATGACTATTATATTTATACCAGTAAAAATAATGGCAAGTTTTTTTTACCTAATTATAATTCCTGGATTCATAATTTCAAATCTTTTATTAGGAAGGCTAGAGAGACATAAACTTGCTATTTTTAGCGTTGGAGCAGGTATAGCATTCATGCCAATAATTACTTTTCTATACAAAATATTTTTCATTCCATTAAATTTCATTACACTAAACCTAATCATTTTAATTTTGATTTTTATTTTCTTTCTAAAAAACTTCAAGGAATTAAAAAAATTGAAATTTTCTTTTCAAAAAAGATACGATTTTTGCAAAATAATTCTCATAATAATCCTTTTTCTCGGTTTGTTTACCAGAGTTTATCCGGTAAAGGATATGAACGCTCCTCCCTTCGCCGACCCGGCGGTTGAGGGAACAATAGCCAGGCTTATAGTAAACAATCAGGGAATACCCGGAACATGGGAACCCTTCTTGGACTTGGAACTCATGCACCAGACAGGCTTTGCTTCAATCGTGGCCTGGTTTGAAATATTTTCCGGGGTTTCAATCCCAAGAATCATTTTGTTCCTGACGAATATTCTTCACGGACTTTTCCCTCTTGCCATTTATTTGCTTGTTTCGGAATTTTTCAAAAACAAATTCAGGTCTTATGTGGCCTCTCTTCTGGCTCTTTTAGCAGCCTTTCCAACCTATATTTTCGTGGCGGGAATGAACAGCGGGGTTTTCATGTATTTTTTGCTGCCTTTCGTTTTGTTCTTGGTTTTCAGGAATTTTTTCAAGTTCAATTACAAGGAAATGGCTTTGCTTGTATTGATTTCAACTAGTTGTTTTTTAATTCATCCGATTTATGCCTTTTTCCTGGCTTTATTTTTCTTTTCTTTTGCTTTATTGAACCTTAAAATGAATAAAAAGTATTTCAAAACAGTTTTTTTATTGTTAGTTTTCTCCGTTCTGATTCCGTCCCTGTTTTTCCTTCCGAAAATTTCCCAAACATTTGACCCGAATTATGATGTGACAAACCTGGCCGAAGAACAGTGGGAAATACAGAGTAATTACATAAACCCCGACAGAATTTTTTATTCAATGATTTTCATAGACCCGATATTCATGAACTTCAGCAATCTTTACGGGTTATGGTACATTTATTTTGGGAATTTTTTCATCAAATATTTCACAACGTTCGTACCAGGAATATTCTTTTCTGCTGTTTTTTTATTTTCTCTTTACGTGATTTTGAAAGAGAGAGACAAGTTCGGGTTAATTGCAATCTTCTGGTACGTATTTTTGCTTTTCTTCGGACCCATCCAAACTATTTTACATGTGAATTTTCCCAGCTGGCAGTACATCTATCCCACAAGGGTAAAATTCCTCACTATGATACCTCTGGTTGTTATTCTTTCCTTCGGTTTTATACAAACCGAGAAATTTGATTTGAAGAAGAACTGGAAAAAAATATGGAGAGCGTTTCCGCTACTTTTGATATTAGTAGCTTACGTACCAATCGGCTTATGGTATATGAACGTGCATCTCGTGCAACTTTCTCAAAGGGATGGTTTAAGCGACTTGGATTTGGAGTCAATAGAATGGGTAAAGGAAAACACGGGCAAGAATTCGGTGATTTTGAACGCAATCGGAGACGTGGAGGCTGGAGCCTTTGTGGGAGGGCCGGGCCAGTGGATTCCTGTTCTGGCCAACAGAAAAGTCGTGTTTCCGGCCACATCCTTGACCGAGAACGTGGGCGGGCTGAAAGACAGGGAAGTTTTTATGGAATACATGAAAAATGGAAGCGTGTCGAGTAAAGAGTTTTTGAAACTTGCCAGAGGCTATGGAATAACTCACGTATTCATCTCAGAGAACATGTTTTACTCCAGAAGAAATTTTCCAAAAATCAAATGTAGTGTTTTCGAAAATTCCGAACATTACGAACTGAAATTCGAAAAGAACGGAAACTGTATATTTGAAGTTTCGTATTCAAGTTCTACCTGACCTTTTCCGTAAACCATCATGAGGCTCGGATTGATTAAGTATAAATCTCCCCCCCTTATTTTCCATTTGGGATAATAGCTGAATTTCAATAGAACCGGAACGGGCTCTTCCGAGTCTATGTACATGGATATTTTTTCGTCAGAAAAGAGAAAATCTTTTATTTCCGCTTTGGCGTCCAATTTTTGGTAGCCGTAATCCTTTATTTTTTCTCTTATTTCGTTCCATTCGCTCTCGTCCTCTATTTCTATCACACTCGAGAACATACTTTCGTTTTTCACGTCTTTTTGCGACCAAACGACGTTTACTTCCCACAACTTCTCTTCCTGATAAAGTTTTTCATTCAACCATTTCCACTTGTTCAGGGATGATTTTATAAGAATGGGTTTGTATTCAAGGATTTCGTAATATTTGTCGTCCGTTTGGTTGAACTCATAGACCGTGAAATTCCCGATTTCCTTCAGTTTTTCAAAGGATTCCGAGTGTTTCAGTCCAAATTTCTCCGTAATCAGATATTTCACACCATACCTGTTCAGCAGGTTTTCCGCAATTTCTTTGGAAGACACGTTTTCGCAAAGTTCACACACGTGGCTATGTTCTTTCCCGGTAAAAACCAGACTTTTCAATAACGTCGTGTAAGGGCCAGAAAGAGAAGAATCAACGTGCAGTTCGTTCAGAACGGGCTTTCCGGTTTCAATTGGAATTTTTTCTTCCAGTATGTATCTTTCCCAAATCGGATAAGGTTTACTTTCCGCCAAAATCCTTCCTTCATCCAAATTTTTTAAATAATTCATAAGGTTTTTGTCGTCGGATTCGCTTTCCCAATTATTCTCTATTGGCGATAGAAGAATACTTGCCGCTAAAAGGACAAATACAATCAAGACAAACGAATTTTTTATCCAAGTTCTCGCTTTCTTTTTTTCAAAAAGTTTGTATATCTCATAGGTTCCTAGACCTGAAAGCAAAAAGGCAAACAGGATTGAATATTGAAAGAATCTGAGGGGTTGCATCACCGAGGGGCCCAAAGTTCCTAGCAAGACTGACAGCGTCATTAACGCAAGAAATATGAAATATTTTTTATAATTTTTCAGGCTGGCCAGAATCAGCGGAATTAAAATCAATGGGAAATCCGTTATTGCCCATGTTTGTAACGTATAATTACTCATGAAACCCACATGCAAAAACGCGTTTAACCACCATCCGAGACTTAAAAAAAGTCCTAATAGGCCCACCGTTACGATTTCCTTCCAGTCTTTTACTTTCGTTGCAAGGCGCAAAAATAAGCCCAGGAATGCTAAAATTGCTATAAAAGGATGGGAAAGTAATAGAAAACCTAAAAAAATGCCTGAAACAAGCACGCCTTTCCAAGTTTTTATTGAAACCAAAAAGCCAAGAAATATCAGCAGCAGGTTTATTGCAAACATCTGGGTCACGAAGCCGTAATTTAAGGTGTGATGGACAGCTGAAAAGCCTGCCACGGAAAAAAGAAAGCCGAAGGAAAAGAAAGAAACTAAAAGACTTTCCAGGCTTTTGAAACCCATTTTTTTGAAAGAATAGTATGCAATGAGCGGAAAAAAAAACAGGGAAAAAAATACAACCAATTTAAAGCTCATTTCCGTAGAAACTAGACCAAAACTGAAAATATTCACCATACTTGTTGCGAAAAAGAAAAGCGGCGGATAAAATTCAAAGGCTGGAAATCCAGCAAACCAGAGGTTAGACCATCCGGATATTTTTCCACTTATAACTAGATTTTTCATCATCCAACTGAAGGCATAATTCCCGACCAGGTCCACCCCGGCAAAATTCTCCGTGAATATAAAATCAAAAGTACCTTTTTGCCAAAAAAATAGAAGCCCCAAAAGTAATATAAAAACAGGAAATAGATGGTCGTACTTTTCCAGGACTTTCATAATTATAGTTTAATAAAATAGTTTAAATTAATTGAAAAACGGATTTTTCTTTTAATTATTCAAAACTTTCAATCCTACCTTAGATTTCCTTTTTAATTCCTTAAAAGATCTAATTTTTAATATCTCTCTGGCTAGGTATGAAGGCCTGATATAAAAACTTCTGTACGCGTATCTAAGCATCTCCATTAACTCGTCTTTTGTTAGATTTTCTTCCCATAGTTCTGGTACAAAATCTTTTTTTGGGTTTTGTGCAAAATTCACCCAGAAATCCTTAAATATATTTTTTCTTAAACCCAACTTATAAAGGTCTGTACCTGGAAATGGAACTAGAACAGAAAAGTGTACAAAATCCGGATTCAATTTCTTTGAAAACTCTATTGTTTTCATTATCTGCTTTTTCGTTTCAGTTGGGTTCCCAATTATGAAATATGCAAGAGTACTTATATCAGCTTCCTTTGTAATTTTAAATGCCTTTTTAATCTGCTTTATTGTAATTCTCTTTCTTAGAATTTTTAATATAGAAGGACTTGATGATTCTACGCCATAATGAATTTTTTCACATCCAGCTTTTTTAAGATACTTTATTACTCTCTTATCCATCATATCTACTCTAGCTCTAATACTGAAGCTTATATCTAATTTCCTTTTTAATATCTCTTTAGAAATGTCTATGGCTGCTTTTTTGTTAATCGGAAAAGTATTATCATATATTAAGAATTCTCTTATGTTAAAATTATTTACACACTGTTCTATTTCATCAACAACGTTTGTTGTTGACCGCATCCTTAACGCACTATTCTGATTACTACAAAAAAGACAGTTAAACGGGCATCCTCTACTGGTTATCATTGTTGTAATTGAAGATCTTTTTGCTAAAGGTGAGTAGTATTTTTCATAAGGTGTCATATGTCTAGCTGGAAATGGCAGCTTATCTAAATTTTTTATTAAATTTCCAGGTCCATTATTTATTACTCTATTTTTACTTCGAAAAACAAGACCATTTATTCTTTTTAAATTTAGTTTCATATCCAAACTTTGTATTAACTTTGTAAACGATATCTCACCTTCACCCTGAATTAAATAGTCAATTTCAGGAATGTTGATGGTTTCATTGGGATAAATACTTACATGCGAACCGCCCAAGACAACTTTTATATCCTTATCAATATTTTTAACAATCTTGGCTGTAGCTATCGCATCAACTAGAGTAAATGTTGTTGTTGTAATGCCCACAACATCTGGCTTTCTTTTTTTAACTTCCTTCCTAACTATATTGTAGTTCATATCTTCTACATTTGCATCTAAAATTTCTATTTTGTAATCAGTATTTTGTTCAGCATATGAAGCCATATACATAATGCCTAAAGGAGGATAATGGCCTCTTTCTTCCTCTATAAAAGAAGGTAAATTGGTTGTAATCATATTTTCATTGGGCGGATTAATTAACAGCACTTTCACTTAAATCACTTTTATATCAAGTTTAATTTTTCAAGATTATATAAACATTTCAAATAACCAAAATTAATTTGAAGAATGAATTTGAAGGCTTCTTGGGGGTTAGTTTTATATCTTAAGTCTTATAATTATATATATTGTTACTACCATTAAGTTACTTCTAAATGGTAGATACGGTGGCGGTGTAATGAAGATAAGCTCTGATTTTCCGCTGGATTTAAGAGATGAAAGGATTTCCGGAGAGCTGAAAGGCTTTGTTCCTTATGGTCACGTTTCCTTATATGACTCAAAAGGCTATCTTTCTGACAAATACGAAGACATGATTACGCAGGTCGGGCATGAAAATTTCGATAATTTGGTCAATTCGCTTCCGGAAGTTTTGAAAAAAGGAGTCTCTTCTGCTTACGAGAAACTAACCAATGACCGTTCATACCAGGATGCAAGGAATCTGGAGGAAGATGTCAGATACTTCCTGGAACTCAGGGACCTGGAAAAAAGACTTGCAAAAAAGGAAAATGAAGTTGTCAGTTCCTTCGGCAGAAGCCTGCATGTTGACAGTGATTTGATGGCCGAGGCCGAAAGCAAATATCTGGGTACGCAGGAATACAGAGAAAGGTTCAAAAAAGCCGTTGAATCTGACCCGCTTCTTTATTCAAGACTTGAAAGAGTAAGGTACGAACTAGGAACGGATATTGTGAATATGGCCGGCGCGAGGGAAATCCTTTACGGAAACCTTTATTCTTTACCTGATTCGCCTCTCGGCAAGAAGGAACTGGTCAGGGAACTTGTAAAAGAGGGTATGGTTTTTCAAGCTGGAGAGTATCCAACTATACGTAAAGAGCTGCCTCCGCCTATTATACCCGTCGAAAAGGAAAAGAAAGAACATCCACATTTGAAAAAGATTTTTGCCATAGGCGCCGCCCTGACCATTACAGGAACGGGAATCACAGCTCTTGCGGGGCAATTGGCAAAGAATGACGCCGGTTATTACTTTAAACAAATAGGAAACATGTTTTTTGTCCCCGGAACCCCAAACAATCAGACTAACGGGACAGGAAATCAAACCAACGGAACAGAACCGCCTGTATTGGACGGTTATGACCAATGGGCTGTGCAGAATTTCGGCAGCCTGAGCAACCCCGATGCTAGACGTTCTTTAGATCCAGACCACGACTACGTGGACAACCTTTTTGAATACCAAAACGGAACAGACCCTAAAACAGCCTACACTTACGAAGGTCTGGACGACTTCAACCTGCTTTACACCTATCCGCACTGCTTCACGAACATATCCGATAGAAAGCTCACACAAAAGGAAATAAACGAGTTCCTGACGAAAATACCGGATGTGGAGCCGAGATACTGGACAAACAAGGATGGTTCCGTCGCCCACACTTACGTAGATGGAAAATACATAAACGTTTCTTTGAAAGACCCGCTCGTCCAATATTATGCAAAAAAGGTCAACATAGAATGGAAGGATGACAAGGACTTTGGAAAATTTGGGGAACTGAAACTGGGCAATGAACCACTATTTTTGGAGTATGGAACATTTGACGCCAACAAAAGTGGCGTTCCTCCTTCTTACTACTTAACGCACGGAAGAAAAGGAAATTGTGCAGAAGTTGCTATAGCACATATGGCAGTTTTGATTCTTAAAGGCTACAATTCTACACAATGCGGTTGTTATATTAAAAATGATGGAAAAAAATACGGTCATGGCTTTGCGGAGACTTTTATAGACGGTAAAGTATATGCTGTTAATTTTAATCAACTCTGGCCGAGAGAAGGGAAAAACGGTGAAAGCATTTACGAAAGATGGAATTGGATACTTAAAGAGAACTATGACAGAAATTGGGTTGAAAACAAGAATTATAACTATATGTGACAAATCAACAAACTTTTTATATAGAAAATTTAATTATTTACTTAAAGGGTGTGTTACTCTGACTTATAAAAAAATTGTTTTCGTTCTTTTTTTACTTTTAGTTTTTTACGTTTCTTTTTATTATTTCTTTCCAGAAGAAAACACTCCACTTCCTCCCCAGATAGAAAATGTGGTAGAAATAGAAGGAGTAGAAATGCCTTTTGAACAATCTAATTTGATGGTGCTGGGCATGTGCTCCATTACTCTTGAAAAGGTGGTTATGTATGAAGGGTCTAGTCTTGATTTGCTGAAGATTTATTTTAGAATCAGAAACTTAAAAGCAGATTCGGATTACAATTTAAATCAATCACAATTCTTCGTAAAGGACTCAAAAAACAACACTTATAATTCATTACCGGATTCAAAAACACAGTTTCCGGTTAAAATAAATCCAAATGATGGATATGTTGGAAGTATTAAATTCAAAATACCAAAGGATTCGAATGACTTGGGATTGTTTTTCAAATTTAATACAGAAATAGGTAGATTTTGGATTATCGAGGAAAATTAAAGGTGATTGTAATGAACTTTGAAAAAAGAAATATGTTCTATATGGTATTTATTTTTATAATCCTTTTTGTTTTGGGAATAAAAAATGTAGAAGCATATTGTTGTTCCGGTTGTGACGAATGTGAGATGGGATGGCCTACAGGAATGCAGGGTCCTTATTGTTCATATAATTATGGAAGCGGACCATCTCCTATTGATTGCTGTGATTGTTGTGGTGATTGTATAACATGTACTGCTCCATACAACTTGTGTGGTGTTTTTCCGTGCACATGTCCTGTTACAACCACTTCCACGACAACCACAACAAGTATTGATTGCAGTGATATGTATCCTTGCAAAGTAGAATGCGGATCGGACCCGGAGTGTGAAGGTGCAAGTGGTTGGATATGTTTGTTTCCAGCTGAGTGTAGTTGGGGGGAAGGCACGCGTCTTGACTGCTGCTTGGAATGCCAGGTATACGATGATTGGTGCCTAGAAATTTGTGGTGGCGAAAGCGAATGTAATCAAAAATATCCCGATGATTTGTG
>Ga0172362_10001007_pt1 | contig 23804 bp, 20 predicted proteins | sample LakKivs1_kivu2a2_FD_114534 | JGI IMG/M metagenome (GOLD analysis project Ga0172362, IMG submission 114534) | Sediment microbial communities from Lake Kivu, Rwanda - Sediment s1_kivu2a2 | ecosystem: Environmental > Aquatic > Freshwater > Lake > Sediment | place: Rwanda: Western Province, Lake... | reverse complement strand
GCGAACTCACCCAGCTTGTGCCCCACCATGTCTTCGGTGACGAACACCTTGATGTGCAACTTGCCGTTGTGAACCATGAACGTGTGACCGACAAATTCCGGCACGATCGTGCACGAACGGGCCCAGGTCTTGATCGGTTCTTTGCGGCCGTCACTGGTCATCCGCTCGACCTTGCCGAACAGCTTCGGATTGACGAACGGGCCTTTCTTTAACGATCTTCCCATGACAACTGCCTGTATCTGCGAATGGTTCTAACGCGGACGCGTGATTCTCTGGTTTACTTAATCTTCAACTGGCCGTAGCGACGCGAACGGCGGCGACGCACGATCGCGGCATTCGACGGCTTGCGACGCTTGCGGGTCGAACCGCCCTTGGCCGGCTTGCCTTCGGGGCTCACGGGGTTGCGGCCGCCCTTGGTGCGACCCTCACCACCACCGTGCGGATGGTCCGTCGGGTTCATCGCCGTACCGCGAACGTGCGGGCGAATTCCCTTCCAGCGATTGCGGCCGGCCTTGCCGATCACAATCGCGTCATGTTCTGAGTTACCGATCGCGCCGACCGTGGCCCGACAGGCCGCCGGCACGCGGCGAATTTCACCGCTCGGCAAGTTGATCTGCGCCCAATCAGCCTCGCGAGCAGCCAGTGTCGCGCTGGTGCCGGCCGAACGACAGAGCACGCCACCGCGACCGGGCTGCAACTCGACGTTGTGAATCGCCATGCCCAGCGGGATGCTCTTCAGCGGCAGGGCGTTGCCCACCGTCGGCGGAGCGTCGGGGCCACTCATGATCTCATCGCCCCGACTCAGGCCGGCCGGCGCCAGGATGTAGCGCTTCTCGCCGTCCACGTAGTGGAGCAGGGCGATCCGAGCACTGCGGTTCGGATCGTACTCAATGCTGAACACCTTCGCCGGAACACCGTCCTTGTTGCGACGGAAGTCAATCAAGCGATAGCGCTGCTTATGACCGCCGCCACGATGCCGGGCCGTGATTTTGCCCTGGTTATTGCGGCCGCCGGTCTTCTTTTTCGGAACGAGCAGACTCTTCTGCGGCTTCGCACCCTTGGTCAAGTCTGCGAAATCACTGACTGTCGCGCCGCGGCGGCCCGGAGTCGTCGGTTTGTATCGTCGAATACCCATTGCTGACCCGTCTTTCCTTCAAGCAGCCCGAGCCATTTCGGCCCACACTGCTCGCTTGCTTGTACCGCCGGCCTTCACAGCCAACGCAACGCAGTACCGTCGATTAAAAGAAGTCGATCCGATCTTCGCTGTGCAGCTTGACGATTGCCTTCTTCCAGTCGCGCGTCTGGCCAGAGCTGAACCGCGTGCGGCGCGGCTTGCCCTTGCGATTCTGCGTGTGCACGCGAAGCACCCGCACATTGAACAACAACTCGACCGCCTTGCGCACGTCGTCCTTAGTCGCCAGGCGGCTGATTTCAAACGCATACGCGTTGTAGCGCGTCGAACGGTGCATGCCCTTTTCGGTGACCAGCGGACGCACGATCACCTGGTGAGGCGCGAGCAGCGGTTCACTGATTGCATTGGTATCGGTGGCCATATCCACTTAATTCCTGCCGCTTATTCCTGGTACTACTTCTTCGCCGCTGGCTGGCCGGCCTTCTCGCCGCCCGACTTTTCGCCGGCAGCAGACCGCACCGCCTCGATGGCAGCCTTGGTCATCAACACGCGACTGGGCTGCAAGAGCACGAGGGCATTCAACCCGCCGACCGGCGAAATCGAAACCCGATCAATATTGCGAACACTCTTGTACACATTCACGTCATGCGCCGCGGTCGCCACCAGCAATCGCTTGCCAGTCAGATTCAGGGCCTTGATGATCGTGGCCATGTCCTTGGTCTTGGGCGCGTCGAACTTCAGGTCGTCGATCAGCGTCACTTCGCCGTCTCGCAACTTGGCGGCCAGTGCCATCCGCGTCGCAAGCTGCAGCGCCTTGCGAGGCAGACGATAGACCCAATCTCGCGGACGCTTGGCGAAAATGTGACCGCCGCCGACGCGAACACCGCTCCGCCGCGAACCGGCACGAGCATTGCCCGTACCCTTCTGGCGATACATTTTCTTGGTCGAGCCGGCGACTTCAGCGCGGCTCTTGGTCCGCGCGGTGCCAAGCCGCAGATTCGACTGATACATGACCACGGCATCGTGCAACAGCTGCTTATTGATGCGCGGAGCGAGATCCGTGGGGTCAATGTCGTAACTCCCCACCGACTTTCCGCTACGGTCATAGACGGTCAAACTTGCCATCGCTGCATTTCCCTGACTGGTCCACGCGATTCGTCGGCCTGGCGGCTCGACCATCGCCTGGCCGCTTACAACTTGTTGGTTTCCTTGATCATCACGTAGCCGCCACGCGGCCCAGGCACGGCACCCCGCACGAGCAGCAGATTCTTCTCGGCATCAACGCCCACCACCATGATATTCCGCATCGTGGAGCGCTCATTGCCATAGCGACCAGCCATCCGGCGACCCTTGGGCACGTGACCCGGGAACTGGCTCTGGCCGATCGAGCCGGCATGACGATGCACCTTCTTGACGCCGTGCGTCGCACGCTGGCCCGAGAAGTTGTGCCGCACCATGACACCCGCGGTGCCGCGGCCCTTGGTCGTGCCGACGATGTCCACCCGCTTCACTTCCGCAAACTGGGTGACGTCGAGCTTCTGACCAACCTCGACGCCATCGGCGGCGCCGCGGAATTCGCGAATAAATCGCTGGGGCTCGCAACCAGCTTTCGAGAGAGGCTCGCCACCGGACTTAGCCCGGGCTTTCGAGCGCTTGCTGTCGAGCTTGGCAACATGACCACGAACACTGCGAGCGGCGAGACGGCGGGGCATGTCGCCGAAACCCACCTGAACGGCTTCATAGCCATCCCGGTCCTTCGTGCGAACCTGCAACACATGGCAGGGACCGGCTTCAATCACGGTCACCGGCACCACGTTGCCGCTGTCATCAAACAATTGAGTCATCCCGACCTTGCGGCCGAGCAATCCTATAGCCATCGCAGTGATTTCCTATGGTCTGTTGCCGGCAAGTAGTCGAAGCCAAGATCGGCCACGCTTTACCCGCCGAGCTTCCAGGGCATAGAAGCCTTCTGAAAGTTGCCTGAGCGGCCTGAAAATCGAAGGCCGCCAGTGTTACATATCCGCCCGATAATTTCTAGTGCCGGCTCGAAGCCTTGATCTTGATATCCACGCCTGCCGGCAAACTCAGCTTATTGAGAGCCTCGATCGTCTTGGCCGTGGCCTGCACGATGTCGATCAGCCGCTTGTGCGTGCGGATCTCAAACTGCTGGCGAGCCTTGCGATCGATATGGGGACTCGACAACACGGTGTATCGCTCGATCCGCGTGGGCAGCGGAATCGGCCCATGCACCTCGCTATTGGTGCGTTTGGCCGTATCCACGATTTCCGCAGCACTCTGATCGAGCACCGAGTGATCGTAGGCTTCCATCCGGATGCGAATGATTTCTTGCGTGTGACCAGCCACCAAACAAACTCCCGTCTCGTATAAAAAGGCCCTCGAAGCTGCCGAGGGCCCTAGAGCATGGTTTCCAGCCCACCGCTGGCCTTTGGCCAACTGGGGAAACCTCGAATATTACGAATTGCAGGGAAGGGTGTCAACTGCTTTTGCAAGTCGTCGCTTGCCGATCCGAGCAAAACACGCCGTCACCGTTAAGACTGCTCGATTGCGGGAGATATCCGGGCCTTCCGTCTGCTTCCCCAGGCCGATACACGAAATTCGGGCAACGACGCCGCTTATTTAGCGATTTACCAAACCCCTCCTTTGGTGATAAACTGGTCTTAGTCTAGTCTAAACGAGGGCTCGTGCGATGGCCATCGAATCGAAATCCAGCGTGGGAGCGTACGAGGCGAAGACGCATTTCTCGGAACTGCTCGCTCGAGCGGCCGCCGGCGAAGAAATCACGATCACCAAGCACGGCCACCCCGTGGCCCGGCTCGTACCAGTGCAGCCGGGCAAGTCGGTCGAGTCTCGTCGAGCGGCGATTGAACGCATCAAGGAACTCAGCAAGGGCCTGTCTCTTGGCGGGCTGAAGATCCGCGACCTCATTGATGAAGGCCGCAAATAGTGGCAAGCTTCGTACTCGACTGCTCGCTCGCAATGAGCTGGCTCTTCAAGGATGAGGTCACCTCCGCGACGACGGCAATCCTCAATCGCCTCGAAAAAGATACGGCAATCGTCCCGAGCCTGTGGTTCCTTGAAGTTGCGAACGTGCTGACATTCGCCGAACGCAAGGGACGAATCGTTCGCGAACAGTCAAACGACTTTATCGAACAGCTTCGGCAACTCGTGCTGGAAATCGAGGCCGACGATCCGGATCGGGCCTTTGATGAGATTCTACCAATGGCTCGAATGCATGCCCTAACAACCTACGATGCCACGTATCTCGATCTGGCCATGCACACCGGACTGCCACTCGCGACGCTCGACGAGCCGCTGAGAAAAGCTGCCAAGAAAGCGGGCGTCGCGCTCCTGGGAAAGTAGTCGCTCGCGCGCTAGGCCGCTGCGACTACATGAAGCTTTCGGCCACTTCCTGCGGCGCGGGTCCATACGCGGCGGGCTCCATCGAGGCCGTCGCTCGGCCCTGGCTCAGCCCGCGCATCGCGCTCGAATAGCCGAACAGGTTCGCCAGCGGCGCCTCGGCGTCAATCACGATGTTCTTGCCGCGGTGCTGCGTCTGGTTGATGATTGCCCGCCGCTGCTGCAAATCGTTGATGAAGTCGCCCAGATTCTCCTCGGGCGTCGTGATCTGCAGCTTCATGATCGGCTCGAGCAGCACCGAGCCGGCCGCGCGCAGGGCCTTGTCGAAGGCGTCGGCCGCGGCGTATCGGAAGGCGATTTCGCTGGAATCGGTTTCGTGCACAACGCCCCCCAGCACCGTGATTTTCACGCGCATCAGCGGGCAGCCCAAGAGCCCCGTGCCTTGCCCTTCGTCGTTCAACGCGTCGAGTACGGTTGAAAGGTAGGGCTCGGGCAGCGTCTCGCCCCGGGCCGGAATCACCATCGCGCCGCTGCCGCCCTGCGAGTAGGGCTCGATGCGGATCGTCACCTCGGCGCTCATCGACTGCCCGGCCTGTTGGCGATGGCAGGTGCCTGTCACTTCGGCGGCCTTTTCTATGGTTTCGCGGTAGCTTACCCGCGGCTTGTGCACCCGCACGTTCAGGTTGTAATCGCGCAGCAAGCGGTGCTTGATCACTTCCAGATGTAGCTCGCCCATGCCGCTGATCAGTGTCTGGCCGGTCTCTTCGTTCTCGAGCGCGCGGAAGGTGGGATCCTGCCGCTTCATCATCTCCAGGACGTCGCCGAGCTTCTTACGCTCGGTCGAAGACTCCGGCTCGATCGCCATCGCGATCACGGTCTCGGGAAACTGAATCGTTTCCAGCAGAATCGGATGATTCGGATCGCAGAGCGTATCGCCCGTCACCGAATTGCGCAGACCGATAATCCCGATGATGTCGCCGGCTTGCACCGATGGCACCTGCTCCTGCCGGTCGGCCTGGATGTGCCACAACTGCGGCACATTTTCTTTCTTGTCCTTGCCGGGGTTGAGCACGCGGCTATTGGCCTTGAGCTGACCTGAGTACACCCGCACATAGTGCAGGTCGCCGGTCTTGCGGGCATCGATCTTGAAGACCAAGGCCGCGAACGGCTCATCCAGCGAGGGCTTGCGAATTTCCACCGCGTCGCGGTTCTTAGGATTCACGCCTTCGACCGGCGGCACGTCGGCCGGGCTGGGAAGGTAGTGAGTCACGGCGTCCAATAGCGGCTGAACACCGACGTGATCGAGTGCCGAGCCACACAGAACCGGCACAATCAGCCGCATCAGCGTCGCTTCGCGAAGCACGCGGCGAATCAGATCGGCGGGGACATCGGCCTTTTCCAGAAACAGCTCGGCGATCTCGTTGCTGTACTCGAACAGCTTTTCGAGCAGCTCGCTGCGCCAGAGCTCGGCCATGTCGATCAGGTCGTCGGGAATCGGCCCCCGGAGAAACTCGGCTCCCAGCTTTTCCTCGTCGAACGTGAGATACTGCATATCCACCAGGTCGATAATCCCGCGAAAGCGGTCGGCCAGGTGCGGAGGTCCCGAGCCGGCCGGATACTGGATCGCCACGGGATTGGCTTCCAGCCGTTCGCGGATCTCATTGAACGTGCCGTCGAAGTCGGCCCCTTCGCGGTCCATTTTGTTGATGAAGGCGATTCGCGGAACTTTGTACTTGTCGGCCTGCCGCCAGACGGTTTCGCTCTGGGCCTCGACCCCTTCACGGGCGCTAAAGACCACGACCCCGCCATCGAGCACGCGCAGGCTGCGTTCCACCTCGGCCGTGAAGTCCACGTGGCCGGGCGTATCGATCAGGTTCACCGTGCAATCGCGCCAGGGGAAGGTGACCGCGGCCGCGCGGATCGTGATCCCGCGCTGCTGCTCCTCGGGATCGAAGTCGGTGACGGTGGTCCCTTTGTCGACTTCGCCCATCCGGTGGCTGGCGCCGCTGTAGTACAGCATCCGCTCGGTGACCGTGGTCTTGCCAGCGTCGATGTGGGCGATGATGCCGATGTTGCGGATTTGTTCAATCGAGGTGGCCATGAAATATGCTTCCCGAAAAGTGCGGCGCGAATGGCGCTCAGATGCGTCCGTGCGCCGGCGCGGCCTGAAAATCGCCGCAACTGGTCTCTTGTTCGCCGTTCGCCCCTATTGTTCCCGAGTCGCCTGCGCAGAGCAACGCCGCGCGGCTTCGGGAGGTTTCCCGAGGCGGCACGGCGTGCTTGATTCCGCGGCTGCCTGCCTGATTGAAGACACGCTACCAGGCGAAGTGAGCGAAAGCCTTGTTCGCGTCGGCCATGCGGTGCACGTTTTCGCGGCGGCTGATCGCGGTGCCTTCACGCTTGTACGCGGCGACCAGCTCTTCGGCCAGCTTCTCGTGCGTGGCCTTGCCCTTGCGCTCGCGAACGGCCATCAAAATCCAGCGAATGGCGAGCGACTGCTGGCGCTGGCGATTCACCTGCATCGGCACCTGGTAAGCGGCACCACCGACGCGCTTCGAGCGAACTTCGATGGCCGGCTTGACGTTTTCGACGGCCTGCGTGAAAACCTCGATCGGCTCGGCATCGCCAATCTTCTTGCCGATGATTTCCAGCGCGTCGTAGAACACCTTTTGTGCGGTGGCCTTCTTGCCGTCATACATCAGGCAATTAACGAATTTGCTGGCCAGCATCGAATCATGCCGGGGATCCGGCGCTAGTTGCTTGCGGCTGGCGGTGATGCGACCCATGGCTTACTTGCTTCCGTCTATTCGAGTTTGGCTGATTTGCGAATTTGGCTGTTCGGTCTAGGGGGCTCGAGAAGTCGACGACTACGACTTCTTGGCTCCGTACAGGCTGCGCGACTGCTTACGGCCGCTGACGCCCAGCGTATCGAGCGCACCGCGGACAATGTGGTAACGCACGCCCGGCAGGTCGCGAACGCGGCCGCCACGCACGAGCACAATCGAGTGCTCCTGCAGCGTGTGACCTTCGCCCGGAATGTACACGGTCACTTCCTTGCCGTTCGAGAGCCGCACGCGGGCGATCTTCCGCATGGCCGAGTTCGGCTTCTTGGGGGTCATGGTCTTGACCTGCAAGCACACGCCCCGGCGCTGCGGACACTTGTCGAGCACGGGCGACTTGCTGAATTTCCGCGGGGCCTTGCGGCGCTTCCGCACAAGTTGGTTGATCGTCGGCATTTAAGGACCGTCTATCTCGTAGGTAATCCGGACTTAGAGCTGGTGAATCCTCCAATTTAGCGATTCACCTGGGGGTGTCAAGCGGGGCTTTTGCGGCACGATGTCCCTCGGAAATGCCACTCGGCCCCCGGAAATATCCCTGGTTTCAGCTACGGCTGCAGCATCGCGAGCAGCTTCTCCGCCGCGGCCGTGGCGAACTCGGGATCGTTGATGTGCCAGGGCAACTCAGCGAGTTCCACACCCCCCTTGTGCCGCCGGATCTCGGCAAAGAGCGCATCGCGAGCTGCCGGATCGTCAAACGGTTGCCCGGCACGATCGATGGCCGAAACGCCAGCCAGCGGCAGCAGGATCGCTGTTGGCCCCTCCGCCGCCGCGGCTTTCGCGGCCAGGTCGCGGCCGACTCGGGCATTCTCCTCGGCCGTCGTGCGGACCAGCGTCACGTTCGGATTGTGCTTGTAAATCAACCTCTCGCGGAACTCGGCGGGTAGCGTTTCAATCGCATGGAAGTTGATCATGTCGGTCGCACCCACCGAGATCACCTGGGGAATGCCTTTGCGTCCGGCTGCCGTCAGCCGATGCGGACCGGCCGAAAGCACCCCGCCGCAGAGCTCATCGGCCAGCTCGGTGGTCGTGATGTCGAGCACGCCGGCGATCGCGCCGTCATCGATCAGCGACTCCATCGCCTCGCCGCCACTCCCCGTGGCATGAAACACGAGCACTTCGTAGCCGGCCTCTTCCAGAATTGATCGAGCTCGCTCCACACAGGGCGTTGTCACGCCAAACATCGTGGCCGCAATGATCGGCTTGTCGCCTTGCTGCTGACCAGTTCCCGAAGTCCTCACCATGCCGACGACTGCCCCCGCGGCATTGCTGAACACCGCCCGACTGATCCGATTCAGACCCGAGATATCCACGATCGAGTTGAACATCGCGATATCTTTGTGCTGGACGAACGGGCGAGTATTGCCCGAAGCCAAGGTGCTGATCATCACCTTCGGTACACCCAAGGGGAGGGCTCGCATCGCCGCGGTGCCGATTGTGGTGCCGGCCGAACCGCCGATGGCGATGACTGCCGCTACGAGGCCCCGGGCGTGATGCTCGCGCACGAGATTGGCAGCGCCCGCGGCCGCGGTGGTAACCGCTTCGCCTCGATCCTGCCGAGCGACAATCTGCTCCAAGGTCGTTCCGACACTGGCGAAGACTTCCTCGCGCGAGATGTCCCCGGCGATCGCGGGCGCCCCCAGCGATCCGACGTCGACCAAACGCACGGCGATGCCGACTTCGGCAATCCGGTCGCGCAGGAACGCCGCCTCGGCGCCCTTCGTGTCGAGCGTGGCCAACAGGTACACGGCGGGCGAAGTTTCGTGTGTCATGACGTGCGAAGCGGCTTTTTCCGCGGGCGTGGGGTGTTGGGGCGGCTTCTATTTCAGGCAGCATAGTAGCGGATATCCCCGGTGTCATGAGAATCCGAGACAAACCGATGCCATCGGGCGTTAAACTGACGGCTCAAATGGAGTTGTTGCGAACGTTCCGCAACTCGAGCAATCGACGTGGTTGAGAACCCCTACGAAAGCACGCAAAGGCATCGCGGCAAACTGTCCCAGGGCCGTTCGGCGGCCGCAAACGTTCTGCGGTCGATGCTCTTCGGCGCGAGCACCATCTCCTTGATGTTCGCGCTGCTGATGCTGAGCATGATGCGCATCGGAGGTCTGGGCCCACTGGAGCGCTATTCGCCGGCAACGCTGCTGGGCGGAGCCGCAGCGTTCGGGGCCACGGTCGGTATCGTGGTCGGCGCCATCGCCGGCCTCAGCCGCTGGTGGGTCGAACGGGCCTTCTTCGATAAGCACGAAGACCAATAGAAAACGCGGCCCGACTGAAACCAGCCGGGCCGCGTGTGTTCAACTATCAGACGTTGTTGCAAGCAGCGACTATTCGCCGCCTTCCGGCTCGCCTTCGCCGAGCAAGGCCTCCAGCGAATTGGAAGCCGGCTTCGGCGGGCCGCCGTTCTGCTGGCCATCGCTCGGTGCCGCACCCTCGGCGCCATCGAGCAGCGGGAAGCTGCGAGCCAACACGTCCTCTTTCTGAGCCTGTAAAGCCTCGAGAGCTTGCGGACGGATGCGGACCTCGGAGTCCTGGAACATCTTGAAGCCCGTGCCTGCCGGGACCAAGTGGCCCAGAATCACGTTCTCCTTGAGGCCCACCAGGTTGTCGACCTTGCCGGCGAGAGCCGCCTCGGTGAGCACCTTGGTGGTTTCCTGGAAACTCGCGGCCGAGATGAAGCTCGAGCTCTGGACCGAGGCCTTCGTAATACCCAACAGCTGCGTGCTGGCCGTGGCCGGCTTGGGCTTCACGCCCTTGCACACGTCGCCCCCGAGCGCTTCGATCTGGGCGTTCACCTGCTCCAGGGCGTCCTTCGGCACGATCGTGCCTTCGGCGAAGTCGCTGTCGCCCTTGTGCGAAATCTTCGTGCACTTGACCAGATCCTGGTTGGCCTGGCGGAACTCGAACTTGTCGAGCACGCTGCCGGGCAGCAAGCTGGTGTCGCCCGGGGTTTCGATCTTCACCTTACGCAACATCTGCGCGACGATGATCTCGATGTGCTTGTCGTCGATTTCCACCCGCTGGCTGCGATACACGTTCTGAATTTCGCGGACCAGGTACTGCTGCACGGCTTCTTCGCCGCTGATTCGCAGGATGTCGTGCGGAACCAGAGGACCATCGACCAGGGCTTCGCCCGCCCGCACAAAGTCGCCGGCGTGCACCCGCAAGTGCTTGCCGTGCGTGACCAGGTGCTCGCGTTCGATACCGCTTTCGCTGCGGACGATGATCGTCCGCTTGCCACGGCGCTTTTCGCCGAGGAGCTCAACCGTGCCGTCGATCTCGGCGATGACCGCCGGTTCTTTCGGTTTGCGAGCTTCGAAGATTTCCGTCACTCGCGGCAGACCACCGGTGATGTCCTGCGTACCGGAGACTTCGCGCGGCGTCTTGGCGAGCAAGGTACCGGCGTTGATCTGCGTGCCTTCGGCCACTTCGATGTTGGCCCTTTCCGGCAAGTAGTAGAAGTCGAGAATCTTGCCGCTCGCGTCTTCGAGCACCACCTGTGGATGCAGATCACCCTTGTGCTCCATGATGATCCGGCGCTGGTGACCCGAGGGGTCCTTCTCCAGACGCATCGTTTCACCCTGGATGATGTCTTCGTAGCGAACCTTACCACCGACCTCCGCCAGAATCGGAATACTGTGCGGATCCCACTGGCAAAGGATGGCGCCAGCTTTGACCTCTTCGTTCTCCTGAACCATCAGGTTCGAGCCCGCGGGCACTTCGTACTTCTCCAGCTCGCGACCTCGCGGGTCAAGTACGAGGATTTCACCGTTTCGGGTGAGCACGATGTGCTGGCCTTCGTCGTTCTTCACGACCTTCAGTCGCGTGTAGCGGACGACACCAGCCTTCTTGGCGCGGATCTCGCTCTCTTCGACCGCACGAGCAGCCGTTCCACCGATGTGGAACGTACGCATCGTGAGCTGCGTGCCCGGTTCGCCGATGCTCTGGGCGCCGATGATGCCGACGGCCATCCCCTCTTCGACCATCGAACCGGTCGAGAGATCCATGCCGTAGCAGCGGCGGCAGATGCCCAGCGCCGCGTCGCAGGTCATCGGGCTGCGTACCTGAATTCGCTCCAGGCCCAGCTCCTCGATCCGGCGGGCGATCGAGTTGGTAATCATCTCGCTTTCGCGGACGATCACTTCGTCGGTAATCGGGTTCACGATGTTGGCCCGGCTCACGCGGCCGCGAATCGAGTCGGCCAGCCGCACCTCGACCTTTTCACCGCGATAGATGACGCCCTTGGTGATGCCCTGGGTCGTACCGCAGTCTTCCATCGTGATCACGACGTTCTGCGCCACGTCGGCCAGCTTACGCGTCAGGTAACCCGAGTCGGCCGTCTTAAGGGCCGTATCGGCCAGACCCTTGCGGGCACCGTGAGTCGAGCTGAAGTACTCGAGCACGGAGAGGCCTTCCCGGAAGTTGGCCTTGATCGGCGTTTCGATAATATTGCCTGACGGCTTGGCCATCAAACCACGCATACCGGCCAGCTGGCGAATCTGCTCGACGCCGCCTCGGGCACCCGAGTGCGCCATCAGGTAGATCGGGTTCACGTAACCCGGTCGGCGATAGTCATTCTCCAGTTCGGTCATCATCTCGCGAGTAATGCGTTCGCGGGCGTGTGTCCAGGCGTCGAGCACCTGGTTGTAACGCTCGCCTTCGGTGATGATGCCGCGCTGATAGAGCTTGTGAATCTTGAGCACGCTCTTTTCGGCGTCGGAGATGATGTGCGCCTTGGTGGGCGGCGTGATCAGGTCGTCCGTGGCGAACGACAGACCGCTGTGCGTGCTCTCGCGGAAGCCCAGGCGATTCATATCGTCGAGCAGGTCGATCGTTTTGCGGCGACCGAGGATCTGGTAGCAGTCCGAGATCACCTTCGCCAGTTCACTCGAACGCATGGCCAGGTTGTAGAACGGCATGCCGGGCGGCAGCATCATGTTGAAGATCACACGGCCGACCGTGGTTTCGATCAGCTCGCCCTTCTTGGGTTCGCCTTCGGTCTTCACGTGGCGATCCGGCGGCAGCTTCACCTTGATCCGAGCGTGCGTGTCGACGACGCCCAGCGAGTAGGCGAGTTGCACTTCTTCCAGCGAGCTGAAGGTCATGCCTTCGCCCTTGCGTCCCGGCAGCGAGACCGAAACGTAGTAGCAACCCATAACCACGTCCTGCGACGGGCTGATGATCGGCGCGCCGTTGGCCGGGCTGAAAATGTTGTTCGTCGACATCATCAGCGTGTGGGCTTCCACCTGGGCCTCGATCGAGAGCGGCAGGTGGACGGCCATCTGGTCGCCGTCGAAGTCGGCGTTGAAGCCCTTGCACACGAGCGGATGCAGACGAATGGCGTTGCCTTCCACGAGCGTCGGCTCGAAGGCCTGAATGCCCATGCGGTGCAGCGTCGGAGCACGATTCAGCAGCACGGGGTGATTGCGGATAACCTCTTCGAGGATATCCCACACCTCTTCGTCCTTGCGCTCAAGCATTTTCTTGGCGCTCTTGATCGTGTCGGCGTGACCGAGATCTTTCAGCCGGCGAATAATGAACGGCTGGAACAACTCGAGCGCGATCTTCTTCGGCAGGCCGCACTCATGCAGACGCAAGTGCGGGCCGACCACGATCACGCTGCGGGCCGAATAGTCCACGCGTTTGCCGAGCAGGTTCTCGCGGAACCGGCCCTGCTTGCCCTTGATCATGTCGGTCAGCGACTTGAGCGGACGATTGCTGGAGCCAAGCACCGGACGCTTGCAGCGGTTGTTGTCGAACAGCGCGTCGACCGACTGCTGCAACATCCGCTTTTCGTTGCGGATGATGACTTCCGGCGCGTTCAGATCGACCAGCTTCTTGAGCCGGTTGTTGCGGTTGATAATGCGGCGATACAGGTCGTTCAAATCGCTCGTCGCAAAGTTGCCCGAATCCAACAGCACCAGCGGACGCAGATCCGGCGGAATCACCGGAATCACGTCCAGCACCATCCACTCGGGCTTGTTGTCCGAGTCGCGAATGGCTTCAACGATCTTCAGCCGGTTGATCAGGTCCTTGGCCTTCTGCTTCGAGCCGGTTTCGGTGAGCTCCGTACGGAGGTCTTTCGAAAGCTGCACGAGATCCAGGTCCATCAGCAGCTTGCGAACCGCTTCCGCGCCCATGTCCGCTTCGAAGGTGCCGTCGCCGTACTGCTCGCGGGCCGAGCGGTATTCTTCTTCCGTCAGCAGTTGCTGCTTCTTGAGGCCCGTGTCCTTGGGGTCGGTGACGACGTAGTCCTGGAAGTAGATAACCTTTTCCAGGCTGGTGGTCTTCATCGAGAGCAGGTTGCCCAGGCGGCTGGGCATGGCCTTGAAGAACCAGATGTGCACGACCGGAGCGGCCAACTCGATGTGACCCATGCGCTTGCGGCGCACGCGGCTGTGCGTGACCTTCACGCCGCAGCGGTCGCAGATCATGCCCTTGTACTTCATGCCCCGGTACTTGCCGCAGGCGCATTCCCAGTCCTTCTCAGGTCCGAAAATGCGCTCGCAGAACAGGCCGTCCTTTTCCGGGCGGTACGTCCGATAATTGATCGTTTCGGGCTTCTTGACCTCGCCAAACGACCAGCTACGAATGTCGTGCGGTCGGGCCAGGCTGATCTTCACCGACGTGTAGTCGTTGATACGATCGTAAGAGCTTTCGCCGGTACTCACAGAATGCCCTCCGTATGAAAAGGACGACAGAGCGGGTGGCTGAAGCCAGAAGGCTGCAGGATGAATTGAAAAGGTTCGACCGTCCTTTTCATCCTTCTGCCCTCTGACTTCTGCCTCAGCGGTCTGTCTGTTTCCCTCAATCTTCTATCCGAATCGAACACCCGCCGCGTTAGACGCGGCGCTTCTCTAGCTGCATATTGAGACCCAGGCCGCGGATCTCGTTGGTGAGTACGTCGAAGCTGGCCGGTGTGCCGGCTTCGAGCGTATTCTCGCCCTTGACCATGGACTCGTAAATCTTGGTGCGGCCTTCGACGTCGTCGCTCTTGACCGTCAACAGCTCCTGCAAGATGTACGCGGCACCATAGGCTTCGAGCGCCCAGACTTCCATTTCCCCGAATCGCTGTCCGCCGAAGCGGGCCTTGCCACCCAGCGGTTGCTGGGTGATGAGCGAGTAGGGGCCCGTGCTGCGGGCGTGCACCTTGTCGTCCACCAGGTGATGCAGCTTCAGCATGTAGATGAAGCCGACCGTGGTTTCTTGTTCGAACGGTTCGCCAGTGCGACCGTCGAAGAGCTGCGTCTTGCCGTGCCCGGGCAGGCCCGCTTCGACCAGGCACTTCTTAATCGTTTCTTCGGTCGCTCCATCGAACACCGGCGTGATGGCCTGGAATTCGAGCTTCGCACCGGCCCAACCCAGGTGGGTTTCGAGAATCTGACCCACGTTCATACGGCTGGGCACGCCCAGCGGATTGAGCAGGATCTGCAGCGGAGTTCCGTCGGCCAGGAACGGCATGTCCTCGACGGGCAGAATCTTCGCGATCACACCCTTGTTACCGTGGCGGCCTGCCATCTTGTCGCCGACCGAGATCACTCGCTTGGCGGCAATGTAGACCTTGACCATTTGCAGCACGCCGCTGCGGAGTTCGTCACCGCGCTTCATCGAGTTCAGCTTGCGGTCGCGATCGTCGATCGCCGCCTCGACGGCCGGCCAGTGCGTCTTGTAACTTTTCTCCACGTCGGCCTTGCGCTGCGGGCTGCGAATGTCGATCGCATCCAGCTTGAATCGCGAGGCCTGCTCGGCGATGTACTTGGCGTCCTGGTCACGCACAAGCGGAGTGCCTTCGTCGTCGACCAGCGGCCGGGCGAGAATGCCTTCCATCTCTTCAGCCATCGCCGTGAACGCGGCGGCAATCTTCTGCGCGCCTTCGGTCTCCGCGTCCTTCAGAGCCTTCTCGAATGCTTTGCGCTCTTCTTCCGAGAGGCTCAAGCGTCGCGAGAACTTCTGCGTATCGATGACGATACCTTCCACGCCCGAGGGCACTTCCAGCGAATCGTTCTTCACGTCTTCGCCGGCACGACCGAAAATTGCGTGCAGCAGTTTTTCTTCCGGCGTGAGCTCGGTCTTCGACTTCGGCGAAACCTTGCCCACCAGGATGTCTCCCGGTCGGACATAAGTGCCGATTCGCACGATACCGCCTTCGTCCAGGTTGCGGAGAGCCTTTTCGCTGACGTTGGGAATGTCGCGCGTGAACTCTTCGCGGCCCAGTTTGGTCTCGCGAATTTCGATATCGAACTCTTCGATATGGATCGACGTGTAGGTATCGTCCTTCACCAGTTCTTCGCTGATGATGATCGCGTCTTCAAAGTTGAATCCGTCCCAGACCATGAAGCCCACGAGCACATTGCGTCCCAGGGCGAGTTCGCCTTTGAACGTCGCGGCCCCGTCGGCGATCACGTCGCCTTTCTCGATCTTCTGGCCCATTTCGACCAGCGGCTTCTGGTTCTGGCAGGTTCGCTCGTTCAGACCGACGAACTTACGCAGGTTGTAAACCTCGCTGCCGATCTCGATCCGCGTGCTGTCGACGTAGGTCACGGTCCCCTTGCGACGAGCCCGGATGATCATGCCCGAGTTGGCCGCGACGTCGCGCTCCATACCGGTGGCCACGATCGGCGGCTCGCTCACCAGCAGCGGCACGGCTTGCCGCTGCATGTTGGAGCCCATCAACGCGCGGTTGGCGTCGTCATGCTCAAGGAACGGAATCAAACCGGCCGAGACGCCGACCATCTGGCTTGGGGCGACGTCGATGTACTGGACCTTGTCGACCGGCACCATTTCGAAGTCAGCCCGATAGCGAGCGATCAGGTTGTCGCCCACCAGCTTGCCGTTTTCCACGGTCGCATCGGCCGGGGCCAGGTAGGCGTCGTTCTCCTCATCAGCCCGCAACCAGACGACTTCGTCGGCCAGCTTGCCATTGTTCACCTTGCGATACGGCGTCACGAGGAAGCCGTATTCGTCGACCGCCGAGTAGATCGCCAGGCTCGAAATCAAACCGATATTCGTACCTTCCGGCGTCTCGATCGGGCAGATGCGGCCGTAGTGCGAAATGTGCACGTCGCGGACTTCAAAGCCCGCTCGCTTGCGGTTCAAACCACCAGGACCAAGGGCCGAAAGCCGGCGCTCGTGCGTGAGCATCGAGAGCGGATTCGTCTGGTCGACGACCTGCGAGAGCTCGCCGCGACCGAAGAAGTACTCAATCGCCGCCGAGATGCTCTTGGGATTGATCAGGCTCCGCGGCGTCATGTCCTCGACGTCCTTCAGGCTCATTCGCTCCTGCACGGTGCGGCGCAGCTTGAGGAAGCCTTTGCGAAGTTCGTCGCAGGCCAGTTCGTCGATCGTCCGCAGGCGGCGATTACCCAAGTGATCGATATCGTCGATCTCGTAGGTCGGCTCGCCATCGGTCAACTTCAGCAAGTATTGAATCGACGCGATCAGATCTTCCGGCCGCAACGTCATTTCGCCCTCGGGCACATTCAGCCGCAGCTTGCGGTTCATGCGGAAGCGGCCAACCTTGCCCAGGCGATAGCGATTCGTGTCGTAGAACTTCTCGTGAAACAGCGCGCGGGCCTTTTCCAGCTGCGGAGGATTGCCCGGACGCAGACGTTGATAGATGCGGAGCAGGGCCTCTTCGTGGCTGCTCGTGGTGTCTTCCGCGAGGCTGTTGAGGATCAGCGGATTCTTCGGAGCCGGCATCACTTCCACCGAGCCGATGCCCGAGCTGCAGATGATCTCGGCCACGTTCTTGGTGACCTTTTGCCCGGCTTCGAGAATGATTTCGCCGGCCTTGTCGCTCGAGGCCGGATAAACGATGTCGTCGACCGCCAGCTTGTTCTCGATTTTCGAGACGCTCCGGCCGTCGACGATCTTCTCGACCGACGTTTCATAGAAGGTGCGGAGCAGTTCAGCGTTCAGGCTGAACTTCGAATTCATCGCCCGCAGCAGGGTCATGGCCGAGAACTTGCCGCTCTGATCGATACGAACGCTCAGGGTGTCCTTCTTGCTGGTGTTCAGCTCGATCCAGCTACCGCGCTCAGGAATGATGCGGCAGCTGAACGTTTTGCGGTCACCGGCTTCGATATCGCTGACGAAGTCGACGCCAGGACTGCGATGCAACTGGCTCACCACGACGCGCTCGGCGCCGTTAATGATGAACTCGCCGCCGCCGAGCATGATCGGCATGTCACCCAGGTAGACCTCTTCCTCGATCGGCTGTTCCTTCGTCAGGCGCAACCAGACGCGGAACGGCCGGCCGTAGGTCAGCCGCAGTTGCCGGCACTCATGCGGTTCGTAGCGCGGCTTGCCGAGCTCGTAGCGCACATATTCCAGGCGGAGCGTCTTGTCGTAGCTCTCGATCGGAAAGATCTCGCGGAGCACGCTTTCAATACCCTGATCGACGCGCTTTGCCGGCGGCACGTCATACTGCAAAAACGCCTCGTAACTGCGCGTCTGGATCTGCGTCAGGTCCGGGATGTCGTGCATCTGGCGCTTGCTGCCGAAACGCCGAACTTCCGCGGTACGAAGGCGCCGTTCTGACGATGTAGCCATGTGGGGCTCCTAACTCTTGCTGTAATCCTGAAGCGCTGAGAACCTAATGCCGGGCCGCAAGCTCACCACGCGGCTCCGCGCAGCGACACACGCCGAAGCGCACTTGTCGGCGCGCAATCTGAGCGCGGCTGCAAATTCAAACTCGCGCACACGAGATACGAAACGGGTCAAGCGGGTTACCGGGCAGGTGGGTCGTCGCTGGTTGCCGCCGCAATGCCCTTCACGCGAAGGACAATCCCGCGGCGTTGCTTCGCTGAACGCCACTCTCCGAGGGAAACTCCGTCCCCCAGCCATGGCGCCAGCGAACTGGCTACTCCAACGCGAGCCGGGACACGCACCTCCATGGGCGGCGTGCAGCTGCAGCGCCGGCATGGCGATTTCCAGGCTCGTGGTGACACGCACTACATGGTTCACTACTTGATCGAAACCGTCGCGCCGGCTTCTTCCAGTTCCTTCTTGATCTTTTCGGCCTCTTCCTTCGAGACGCCTTCCTTGACCTTGCTCGGAACGCCTTCGACCAGGTCCTTGGCTTCCTTCAGGCCCAGGTTGGTGATCGTGCGGACAACTTTGATCACGCCGATCTTCTTATCGCCGAAACCTTCGAGCACGACGTTGAACTCGGTCTGCACTTCAGCGGCTGCACCGCCGCCACCACCGTCGCCACTCGGAGCGGCCATCATCACCGCGCCGCCAGCGGCCGGCTTAATGCCGTGAACTTCCTCGAGATAGTCGCTCAATTCCTTGGCCTGCTTCAGCGTCAGTTCGACGATCTTGTCGCCGAGCTCTTTCGCGGCTGCCGAGAATTCACGCTCTTGAACGTCAGTTGCCATCGCGCTAATTTCCTTTCACATACTACCCGGGCCGGCAAATCTGCCTGCTCACCGCACCCGGCTGGGTCGAAACTTCTGGTCCAAAAATACGGCTTCGCGTTCGCCGCTCACACGAGCGGCACCGCGCTGTTTTCACTCGTTATGCACTCGCCTCGGGAGCCGCCTCGGCCGAGGCTTCGGCCGGAGCCGGATCGCCCGCGGGAGCGTCGCCACCGGCCGCGGCCTCGTCGTCGCCTTCGGCTTTCTGCTTGATCTGGCTCGCCAAAGCGCCACCGGCGCTGGTCAGTTGCGAGGCCAGCATGGCGCCCGGAGCGAGAATCTGCCCCAGCAGGATGCTGAGTTGTTCCTCGCGGCTGGGCCACTTGCTCACCTGGGCCACCTCTTCGGGGCGGAGGGGCTGTCCGCCCATCACGCCGCCGCGGGCCGTGAACTTATCGAATTCCTTGACGGCAGCCAGTCGCACGACTTCTTTGGCCAGGGCGACGATATCCGACGCTCCCCAGACCATGGCCAGCGTGCCATCCGAGCCTTCAAAGGCCGGCGCCAACTCGGTGCCCTCGGTCGCCCAACGGGCCAGGCTGTTCTTGATCACCATCAGCTTGATGTTCTTTTCGCGGAGTTGTTTCCGCAGCGAACTGGTGTCGTTGGCACTCATGCCAACCACGTTCACCAGCAGCAAATCCTGCACGCCGTTCAGCTCGCGCTTGAGTTGATCGGTGATCAGGTCCTTGACGAATTTGCTCATGATTAAGTGCCTTGTTGGGCTCCACTCGCCTTCACGCTTCAGGCGGGGACGGTGGAGTTATTCGCTACTAAATTCGCTAAAATCTGTGTTTGTCTTCGTCCGTCGACAGCCCGACTAGTTAGCTAGACGGCCTAGATCGACAGCCGAACCGAGGGACTCATCGTGGCGCTCACCACGGCGCCCTTCACATACTGGCCCTTAACGGCGTGCGGCTTGATCGACTGAATGTGATGCACGAACGAGTTGATGTTCTCGGCCAGCTTGGCGGCGTCGAAGCTCAACTTGCCCACCACGGCGTGCTCATTGCCGCCCGCATCCGCTCGGAACTCGACCTTACCGGCCTTGTACTCTTTCACGGTCTTGCCGACATCCGGCGTGACCGTGCCCGCACGCGGCGAGGGCATCAAGCCACGCGGACCGAGCACGCGACCCAGGGGGCCGACGATGCCCATCATGTCCGGCGCCGCGATACAAGCGTCGAAGTCCGTCCAGCCGTCCTTGATTTTCTTGGCCAGATCCTCGCCGCCGACTTCATCGGCGCCGGCCGCCTTCGCGACCTCGGCCATATCGCCCTTGGCAAACACCACGACTCGCAGCGTCTTGCCGATGCCGTTGGGCAGCACGATCGAACCGCGAACCATCTGGTCCGCCTGCTTCGAATCAATGCCCAGGCGAATCGCAACGTCGACCGACTGATCGAACTTGGTGTTGTTGTACTGCTTCAGAATCGCCACCGCCTCTTCGATAGACTGCGGGGTCTTGCCGGGATGCTTCGCGATCAGGGGCTTAAGCCGCTTCGATACTTTGGTGGTCATGGCACTTCTTGCTGGTTGGTTCGTTATGTCGCTTGGCCGCCGCTAACTTTTCGACTTGCTGGCCGTGCGGGCGGATCACAAATCAGACGCGGCGGTAAATCAATCTGTGCGGTGTTTCAGGTTCGCGGTGCTTCAGGCTCTCAGTCGGTTACGTCCAGGCCCATGCTGCGGGCAGTGCCCTCGACCATTCGGGCGGCATGCTCCGCGTCGCGAGCGTTCAAGTCCGCTTGCTTCAGCTTCACAATGTCCGCGATCTGGGCGCGGGTTACCTTGCCTACCTTGTCTTTGTTCGGCACGCCCGAGCCCTTGGCGATGCTCGCGGCTTTCTTCAGCAGCGCGGCGGCCGGGGGGCTCTTGGTGATGAATTCGAACGAGCGGTCGTTGTACACGGTGACCACGACAGGAATTGGCATGCCGCCAGCTTCCTTGGTTCGCTCGTTAAACTGCGAGACGAACTGGCCGAGGTTGATGCCGTACTTACCGAGCGAGGTACCAACCGGCGGGGCGGGGGTCGCCTGGCCGCCGGGAACTTGAAACTTCGCCTGTCCTACGAGTTGCTTTGCCATTGCTAATGTTCAGTGGTTAATGGTCGGTGGCTAATTTTTGACGATGCGGGCCGCGGTCGGTCAGCGACTAGCCACTAGTCACTGACCACTAGCCACTTCCTAAATGGATTCAATCTGCCAGTATTCCAGTTCGACGGGCGTGGAGCGGCCGAAGATGTTGATCATCACCGTCACGCGGCCACTGGCCTCGTCGATGGAATCCACTTCGCCCTCGAAATTCTCGAACGTCCCTTCGTTGATCTTCACCCGATCGCTGACGTTGAAGCTGATCTTGAGCTTCGGCGCCTCGTCGGTCTTCTCTTCCTGCTTGGCGACAATCTTGGCCACCTCGTGCGGCAGCATCGGGGTGGGCTTGCCAGCCGAGCCGGTAAAGTCGCCGATGCCCGGCGTCTCGCGCACCAGGAACCAGGTCTCGTCGTTGATTTCCATATGGGCCACGATATAGCCCGGGTAAAGCTTGCGTTTGACGACTCGCTTCTTGCCGCCTTTGAACTCAGAGACCATTTCGGTCGGCACGATGATCTCGCCGAAATAGCGATCGAGTCCGGCCACCTTCACGCGGCGCTGCAGGCTTTCGCGGATCGAATCCTCGCGGTTACTCTGCACCTTGAGAATGTACCACCGCAGCTCCGGCTCTTCGTTTCCGACCGGCGTTTCCTCGATCGGCCCGCGCGGTTCGACTTCTTCCTCGACGATGGGACCGTCGTCGTCAGCGGCCTCGACTTCAGCAGCTTCCGCCGCGATTTCGTCGTTCGGCTCGGCTTGGCGAGCGGCCTCGGGGGCAGTGTCATCCGGCGGCAGAGCCGCGGAGTCGTTCGGCGGCAGAGCCGCGGCGGCCTCTTCGGCGCGCGGCTCTTCGGCGGGAGCTCCTTCTGCAAGGGGCTCGTCGTGCGTCTGGCTCGAATTGTGAGGTTGCTCTGTCACTTCAAACTTACCTGCACTTCAAACTTGCCTGCACTTCAGACGTCACGTCGCCCGTAACGATCTCGACACCAGACGCCATCACTCGACGGGAGTGGGGGCGCCACCTTGGACCACACCCAGCAGCGACAACAACTGCCGCCAGAAGATGTCGTAACCAAACAGAATCAAAGCCATCACCACAATCAGCAGGATCACCACGATCGAGCTGCGAATAAGCTCCGGACGCGTCGGCCAAGAGACCTTGTTCATCTCGGCTTCGACCGCGATCAGAAAGTCGGCGAAGCTCGGAATATTCACCAGCCGAAACGCAATCCAGATTCCCACCAGCCCCAGCGCGCCCGGCAAAACGAAGCGCAGCAAATGCTCGCCATTTCCACCGAGGCCCGGCAATTGCCAGTTGATGGCCGTGTCGCTCAATCGCCAGGCCGCAACCAACACAAACAACGCCAGCACGGCGAACGTGACCTGACGAGCCACGCGTCCTTGACTGCGCTTGTAAATGCCGAGCTGAAACAGTTCCCGAAAAAACAGGCTCAGCGGGGCGTCTTTTTCCTTCGCCATGACGTTGCTCGTGCGTGGCCGGCTGCGGTTAGTCCTAGCGCCCGACCTCTTGCCCGGCGCTCCGGTGAAACAATGCTTGCCAAATATCAGCGACGACTCTTCCGACCCGAACACATGCCGGCCGCACCCGCGGCAGACTCGTATTCGAAGCCAATTGAATGGCAGGGGCGGCGGGAATTGAACTCGCAACCTCTGGTTTTGGAGACCAGCGCTCTGCCAATTGAGCTACACCCCTGTAAAGCCGGCTGCGGCGGCGAGCTGATTCCCGCCGCCGCAGCTTGGGCCTTGAATTCACAAACTACTGCAGGATCTTCGTGACGACGCCCGAACCCACGGTGCGGCCGCCTTCGCGAATGGCGAAGCGGACACCGTCGTCCATGGCGATCGGCGAGATCAGCTCGATGCTCAGCTTGGCGTTGTCGCCAGGCATGCACATTTCGGCATCACCCACCAGGTTCGCCGAGCCGGTCACGTCCGTCGTGCGGAAGTAGAACTGCGGACGATAGCCGCTGAAGAATGGCGTGTGACGGCCGCCTTCTTCCTTCGACAGAACGTAGACCTCGGCCTCGAACTTGGTGTGCGGCGTGATGGAGCCGGGCTTGGCCAGCACCTGGCCGCGCTCGATTTCTTCACGCTTGATGCCGCGCAACAGGGCGCCGACGTTGTCGCCGGCTTGTCCCTGGTCGAGGGTCTTGTTGAACATTTCGACGCCGGTGCAGGTCGTCTTGCGCGGGGCGGCGGTCAAACCGATGATCTCGATTTCGTCGCCGACCTTGACGATGCCGCGCTCGATTCGACCCGTGCAGACCGTGCCGCGACCTTCGATCGAGAACACGTCTTCGATCGCCATCAGGAACGGCTTGTCGACTTCGCGAACCGGCTCGGGGATGTAGCTGTCGACGGCGTCGAGCAGCTCGCCGATGCACTTGATCGCAGTCGGATCGGTCGGGTTGTCGTAGGCCGGGCGGGCGGCGCCACGAATGATCGGGATTTCGTCGCCGGGGAAGCCGTAGTGCGTCAGCAGCTCGCGGAGCTCCAGCTCGACCAACTCGAGCAACTCTTCGTCGTCGACGAGGTCGCACTTGTTGAGGAAGCAGACGAGGCGCGGAACACCGACCTGGCGGGCCAGGAGGATGTGCTCGCGAGTCTGCGGCATCGGACCGTCGGCGGCCGAGACCACCAGGATCGCACCGTCCATCTGGGCGGCGCCGGTGATCATGTTCTTAATGAAGTCGGCGTGGCCCGGGCAGTCGATGTGGGCGTAGTGCCGGGTCTGGGTCTCGTACTCCACGTGGCTGACGGCGATGGTCACCGTCTTCGTGGCGTCGCGGACCGTACCACCCTTGGCGATATCGGCGTAGGTCTTGGGGGTTGCCAGACCTTTGGCGGCCTGCACGGCCAGCAGCGCGCCGGTGAGGGTCGTCTTGCCGTGGTCGATGTGGCCGATGGTGCCGACGTTGACGTG
>Ga0172362_10001003_pt1 | contig 23874 bp, 19 predicted proteins | sample LakKivs1_kivu2a2_FD_114534 | JGI IMG/M metagenome (GOLD analysis project Ga0172362, IMG submission 114534) | Sediment microbial communities from Lake Kivu, Rwanda - Sediment s1_kivu2a2 | ecosystem: Environmental > Aquatic > Freshwater > Lake > Sediment | place: Rwanda: Western Province, Lake... | reverse complement strand
TGTCAGCGCTTCGGCGGCCAGCGTCGAAGACCTGCTGCAAGCGCCCGTGCTGTTTATCAACGGCCGCGAAGCCCCGGTGTTTACCGCGGAGGAGAAGCTGCGACTGCGCGACTATGTGGACCGCGGCGGGTTCATCTTTGCCGAAGGCTGTTGCGACGGCAGCGGGTTCGACCCAGGATTTCGGCAGTTGATGAAAGAAATCTTTCCCGAGCAGGAGTATCAACTCAGGCTACTGCCGCCGGAGCATCCAATCTGGCGGACCGAGGTGCCGGTCGATCCGAAGTTCGCGCGGCCGTTGTGGGGCATCGACGTCGGCTGCCGCACGAGCGTGGTGTTCTGCCCCGACGATCTGTCCTGCTATTGGGAGCTCGCGCAAAGCGGACGGCAGGTGGCGCTACCAGCCAACGTGCAGGCCGAGGTGGACGCTTGCCTGGGCATCGGCGCGAACGTGTTGGCGTATGCCACGAACCGCGAAGTGAAGTACAAGAACGAGTTCTTCGTGACGCCGGACGTGCAGCTGGCGGCCGACAACTTCGACCGCGGCAAGCTGTATACCGCGCGGCTGCAACATCCGGGCGGCTGCAACGCCGCGCCCGGGGCACTGTCGAACCTGTTGCAACTGGCCGGCGACAAACTGCAGATTCGCGTCGACACCCAGCCGCGCGAACTACCGATCGCCGATCCGCAACTGTTTCGTTACCACATCGTGTTCATGCACGGGCGCAACGCATTTCGATTTACACCTGCGGAACGGAAGCAACTAAAGACCTATCTGGAGCGGGGCGGGATGCTGTTCGCTGATGCGATCTGCTCCAGCGAGGCGTTCAACGATTCGTTCCGCCGCGAGATGGCGGAACTTTTTCCGGCCGACCGGCTTCAACGGATCCCGCCGGACGATCCGCTGTTCGGCACGGAGTTTGGCGGCGAGGATTTGTCCCTGGTTGAACGGCGCGAACCGGCCCAGGTTGGCGCGGGACCGCTGAAGGCCACGGTTCGCCAGGGCGAACCGCTGCTCGAAGGCGTCCGACTCGCGGATCGCTGGGCCGTGATCTATTCGCCCCACGACATCAGTTGCGCGCTGGAGAACCACGCCTCGCTGGAGTGCGCGGGCTATTCGAGAAAAGACGCGGCCCGGATCGGTTTGAACGTGCTTTTGTACTCGCTGCACCAGTAGCGGCGACTTCTGGAACCGTGCTAGCGACGGTGCGCGCGCGCTGAGCTAGCAGCGACCGCTCGAAGGGGCTTTTCAGGCAAGGGCATTCTGGCCCCTGAACGGCAGGTCGCAATTCCTTTCCGGGCAGCGACTTAAGGCTGCGTAAGCTGCCTTGACCCCTGAGACATCTCGCCCCTATAATCCGCCCCGCTCATTCGGGCCTTAAGAACTTTCGTCACTTCGTTTTGCGTTGTCTTGGAAGCGCTCGCCGGTTCCGGTCAAAAGCGCTTCGCGTTTGCAGTTCGCAGGAAGTCACATCTCTGAATACCGCCACGGCTCATAACGTGCCCGCACGTTCGCGCGCTACCTGCGCCCGCGCAAGCGGTACGGATGCGCGCGCGATCGCGCGAGTGCTGAGCCTGCTCTTGGCGGTGTGTTACTGGTGCTTGCCAAGTGTGGCGCTTGCGCAAGTGCAACTTCCCGAAGCGTCGTCGAGCGAGCGCATCGTCATTGCCGCCGACGGCGGAACGCGGACGCGCGAAGGTGCGTACGATGTCTACATCCTCGAAGGCAACTGCTACATCAATCAGGGTTTGACCTACGCGCGCAGCCAGCGCGCCGTGCTGTGGGTCGAGCAAGGCGGACCGCTGGGAACTCCACCGCACAAGGTGCTCGCGTACCTGGAAGGCGACGTGGAGATCAACTATCGGGCCGATGCCAAGAACAGCCAGGGGCAAATTCAAGCGGCCGGCACTGCCACGCTCAAGGACAAAAGCTGGTTTGGTCGCTTCCACTCGACCGCGCCCGTGGACGTGCGGCCGATCGCCTTTGCCCAGCCGCCCGCGGCCAAGCCAGAGATCTACTGGCGCGGCGCCGCGCACCTGGGACTTAGCCCGCCGGGACAAGTCGCGCCCGTGCAGTTTGCCGAACCGCTGCCGCAAGCGCCCGTGGCAGTTGCTCCACTGGCCACGCGCCGCGTACGCGTGCTGCCGCGCAGCCACAGCGACCTGAGCTTCGACGCCTTTCCGGCCGATCCGCAGACAAACCAGGTGACCGCGATCGCCAAGAACGTGAACGTGATCGTCGACGGGCTGGAGAACTTCGGCTCGGTCGACATCGAGGCGGACAACGTCGTGCTCTGGACCGAGGGCGACTTTCAGAACAATCCGAACGGGCAGGAGCAGGACCAAAATCGCCCGCTCGAGATCTACATGGAAGGCAACGTCGTCTTCCGCCAGGGCAAGCGCGAGATCTATGCCCAGCGGATGTATTACGACGTCCGCCGCGAAGTGGGCATCGTGCTCGATGCCGAGGTGATCAGTGACGCGCCAGGCTTCGATGGCAAGGTCCGCTTGCGGGCCGACGTCGTCCAGCAGTTGGCCCGCGACCGGTTCCTAGCCCAGAACAGCTCGGTGACGACCAGTCGCCTGGGCGTGCCGACGTATGAGCTCCGCAGCCAGACGATTACCTACGAGGACATCCAGCATCCGAAAATCAACCCGTTCACGCAGATGCCGGAGGTCGACGCGACGGGTGCCCCGGTGATCGAACACCAGCAATTGGTGACGAGCCGGAACAACGTCGTGCACCTGATGGAGTACCCCGTACTCTACTGGCCGTTTTTTGCGACGGACCTGGAACAGCCGAACTTCTTTATTGACGACATTCAGATCAAGAACGACCAGGTGTTCGGCACGCAGGTGCTGACCGACATCAATATGTACCAGGTGCTGGGCATGCGCAACCCGCCGCCTGGCACGAAGTGGATCGCGAGCGCGGATTACCTGAGTAAGCGCGGATTCGGCTACGGCACGACGTTCAACTATGAGCGGCAGTCGCTGTTCGACCTGCCCGAGAACACCGGCGGTTTCCTCGACGCCTGGGCGATCAAGGATCACGGGGTCGACAACCTGGGTCTCGATCGACGCGACGTACCGCCAGAGAAGAGCTATCGCGGCCGCGTGCTGTGGCAGAATCGGACCTACCTGCCGAACAACTTCCAATTGACCGGTGAAGTCGGGCTGATCAGCGACTTCAACTTCCTGGAACAGTACTTCGAGCGCGAATACGATCAGCTCAAAGACCAGACCACCGACTTCGAACTGAAGCAGTATATTGACAACAGCACCTGGAGCGTGGTCGGCTCGGTGCGGCTCAATCCGTTCTTTACGGAAACGGAATGGCTGCCGCGGGTGGATCATTTCTGGATTGGCGAGCCGCTGCTGGGCGATCGGCTGACCTGGTACGAACACACCAGCCTGGCATTCGCCAGGTTCAAGAGCGCGCAGCCGCCGACCGATCCGTCGCAGGCCGCACTCTGGGGTCCGCTGCCGTGGGAAGAGCCGGCCAACAGCACGCGCGTGGGCGAACGGCTGGCCACGCGGCACGAAATCGACATGCCGTTCGAATTGGGCGCGTTCAAGTTCAACCCCTACCTGCTGGGCGAACTGGCCCGCTGGGGCGAGAACCTGGACTTCGACCCGGAGAACCGAGCCTACGGCGCCGCAGGCATCCGCGGCAGCACATCGATGTGGTCGGTGAATCCGGAAATCAAGAACGAGCTGTTCAACGTCAACGGGCTGGCGCACAAAGTGGTGTTCGACACCGACGTGTTCTATGCCCAGAGCACGCAGGACCTGGACACGCTGCCGCTGTACGACCAGATCGACGACAATAATATTGAAGCGTATCGGCGCTGGTTCCCGTTCTTCGACTTCGGCGGCCCGCCGCCGGTGCCCACCCGGTTTGACGAACGCTACTATGCCCTGCGGCGCGGGTTGGGCAGTTACGTGGCCTCGCCTTCGATGGAAATCGCGGACGACCTGTTCGCGGCACGGCTCGGCGCACATCAGCGGTGGCAGACGAAGCGTGGCAACCCGGCGAATCCGCATATCGTGGACTGGATCACGTTCGACGTGGACGCCACACTGTTCCCGAACCCCGATCGCGACAACTTCGGCGAAGTGATCGGCCTGGTGGATTACAACTTCAAGTGGCACGTGGGCGACCGGACCACGCTGGTTTCGGACGGCTACTACGACTTCTTCGACGCGGCCGGCAAGTACACGTCGATCGGCGGGTTCCTCAACCGACCGCCGCGCGGCTCGATCTACCTGGGCTTCCACTCGCTGGAAGGCCCGATCAACAGCAACGTGATCGCCTTCAACTACAGCTACCGAATGAGTCCCAAGTGGCTCTCGTCGTTCGGCACCACGTTCGACTTCCACAACTCGCGGAACATCGGTCAGAACCTGATGCTGACGCGAATCGGCGAGTCGTTCCTGACGAGCATCATCGTGAACGTCGACACGAGCAAGGACAACATCGGCGCGACGTTCGCGATCCAGCCGCGGTTCCTGCAAGGCCGGATGGGCGTGGCGACGCCGATGTCCGTGCCGCTGGCCGGGCTGTATGGCCTGGAGTAGCTCTGTCTGAAGTAACGCGGAGAGATTCACCGCAGAGGACGCGGAGGTTCGCAGAGGAAAGACAGAGGAAGAGGAAAATAGATTGAAGGAACTACGCTTTGTTGGCGAGGCGGGTGATGTCGTCTTTCAGGTGTTCGACATGGCAGTTGATGAGCAGGCCGACGCGTTTGTTGCTCAGCTTCAGATAGGAAAAAAGTTGAGCGTGATGGACGGGCAAGACCTTCTCGATCGCTTGGACTTCGACGACGACCAGATCCTCGACGAGTAAATCGATTCTGTAGCCGGCCTCGATGACGACACTGCCGTAGCGAGTTGGCAGATCAACCTGTGCCAACGCTTTCAGGCCACGGGAGTGCAGTTCAAACAAGAGGCACTTCTCATAGGCCGACTCGAGCAAGCCCGGCCCAAGTGCCGTGTGCACTTTCATCGCGGCGTCGATGATCTGCCCCCGTAATCTCGTTCAATTCCATACTCTTCTTCCCCAATTACTCTTCTTTCTCTGCCTTCCCTCTGCGTACCTCCGCGTCCTCTGCGGTTAATCTACCTGCAATCGGACAAGAAACTCATCGATCGCCCGGATTGCTTCAGGAGTGCGTTGGTCGTTGTGGTCGCCGCCGCGGATCGTGACGAACGTCTTCGGTTCGTTCGCGGCGGCGAAGAGCTGCTGGCCGACTTGGTAGGGAATGATCGTGTCGGCGTCGCCATGCAGTTGCAGCAGTGGGCCGTGATACTGGCCGATCTTGGCGGCCGAATCCAGCCGCGTGCGCATCAGCATGCGCACCGGCAGCCAGGGATAGTGATACGCCGCCACGTCGGGCAGCGAGGTGAACGTGTTCTCCAGGATCAGGCCGCGAGCGCCGTCGTGCGCGGCCAGGTCGACCATCACGCCGCCGCCAAGCGACTCGCCCATGAGGACGATGTCCTGTTCTTTGACGCCAGCCCTTTCAGCAAGCCACTTCCGCGCGGCGCGGGCATCGGCCAGTACGCCCTGTTCACTCGGTTCGCCGCTGCTGCGACCATAGCCGCGATAGTCGAACGCGAGCGTGGCGACGCCGAGTTCGTGCAACTCTTGCAGCAGGTCGTAGCGATGGCTGATGTTGCCCGCATTGCCGTGGGCGAAGAGCAGCACGGCGCGTGGACTGTCGTGCGGCACGTACCAGCCGTGCAGCTTCGTGCCATCGGCAGTGGTGAACCAAGCGTCTTCGAACTCGAGGCCCGGCGGGTCCCAGAAGCCGTTGGGATAACGTGCGGGAAAGAAGATCATGGAGTTTTCCATCAGCATCATCAACAGCACGATGGTGAGATACATGGAACCGAAGAACAGCACGATCCGCCGCGCGGGCGTCCAGCGAAACCGGCGGCGCGAGACTGAAGCTGATCGTGGCGACGATTGGGGCGACTGGCCAGAACGGGCTTCGTCGGGTTCACTCACGATGTATCTCGTCCCGCCAAAGCCGGCTCGCTGCGCCGGGTGAGCGAAACGCGCAATCCACCGCGTGGGCGAATCGCAATCAAAGGCTCGGGCACAACGTCCCCCTGCCCCGCCGCAATCTTGACGCGAAACTTGCGCAGGATGGTTGCCAGGATCAGCACCATCTCCATTGTGGCGAAGGCAGCCCCGATGCAAATCCGCGGACCGCCGCCAAATGGAAAGTAAGCATACGGCGGAATCTCGTCCACGCGGCCCGGCGCGAATCGCTCCGGGTCGAACCGCTCGGGATGGGCGAACCAGCGCGGATCGCGGTGCGTGGCCCAGGGGAACGTATAGAGCCAGGCGCCGCGCGGAATCTTGTAGCCATCGAGTTCGAGCGGCTCGACCACTTCGCGCGGAATCAGCGACCAGGTGGGCGGATAAAGCCGCATCGATTCCTTGATCACCAGCTCCGTGAGTGGCAGCCTGGCGACGTCGGCATAAGTCGGATCGCGGTCGGGCAGCACCTCGTCAATCTCGGCAATGAGCTGCGACTCGACGTGCGGATGGCGGGCGATCAGGTACCAGATCCAGGAGAGCGCCGCGGCGGTCGAGTCGTGCCCCGCATTGAAGAGTGTGATCGCTTCGTCGAGGGCCTGGACATCGGTCATGCCACCGCCCCCTTCTTCTTCGTCGACAGCCAAGAGCAACATCGAAAGCAAGTCGCCGCGATCTTCGCCCGAGGCGCGGCGCTGGCGGATGATGTCAGCCACGAGTCCGCGAATCGTGTTGATCGCCCAGCGCTTGCGGCGCTTGCTGGGGAGCGGCAGCCAGTCTGGCAAATGCACGGGATAGCCTGACTCGCGGAAGACCATTTCCGACAACATATGGACGGCGCGGCCAAGCTCGGCAGCGCGGCCTTCGAGTTCGACGCCAAACAGCGTCTTGGCGATGATTGGCAGGGTAAGCCGGGTCATTTCGTCGGCGATGTCGATCGACTCGCCGCTGTGCCACGTGTCGAGCATGCGGCGCGTGTAGTGGACCGTTACTTCGCTGTAGGTGTCGAACCGCCGGGTACTGAAGGCGGGTTGCATGAGCCGCCGCTGGCGGCGCCAAAAGTCGCCATCGCTTAGCACCAGGCCATTGCCGTCGATCTGCCGCAAGGGGCGAATCAGCATTTCCGGCTGGCGAAAATGCTTGTGTCGGGTGACGAGCACCTCGCGCACCAGGTGCGGCGCGAACATGAAGTAGGTGCGAACGGGCCCAAATCGCATGTAGGCCAAATCGCCGTACTGGCGGGCGGCGTCGGTAATGAACTCCAGCGGATCCACCCGAAAGCGACGCAGCAAATGGATGCCGAGCAGACCGTCCTTCGGTCCGGGAGGATAAGTGGCCATCGCGGTCGATGCCCCTTTGGCGGTGGCAGAATGCGTGTCGGCCTCGCGCTTGGCAACTCGCACGGGCCCGGCACGCGCTTGTGGAAACCGCCGTCCATTATAGCGTTGGCGCTTGGGAGACCAATCGCGCGCAAGCGGATCGGATGGCAACCAGCGCCGAGTATGCGTCAGGAAAATGAAACGGCCGGTCGCATCTCCGTTGAGATGCGCCGGCCGTGTGATCGAGGGAAGCTTTGTGCCTCTTCTCCCGAATGTTTCTGCTTAGGCGTTTCGCTTGCGGCGACGGATCGCGTAGCCGATAGCCAGGGTACCCATGCCGAGCATGGCCCAGGTGGCCGGTTCCGGAACGATTTCCACGTGAGCACCGATAGCGCCCGGGAAGAACGGACCTGGCGGAACGATCGTGTTGAACACGACCGAGTACTCGTTGCCGCCGATGAACTGGTTGGCGACCGGATTCACGACGATATTGTTGAGATTCACCTTGCGACCGGCGCCGATCGTGCCGCTGATCGTGCCCGTGATCTGGAAGACGGCAGTGCCATTCGGCACTCCGACGACATCCGTTGGGTAGTCGGTGATCGACAGGTCGAATGTGAAGGGAATCGAAATGTTCTCAAACGGCGTGACATTGACCACCAGCGTGTCGATCAGGCCGAAGACGATATCCGTGCCGCCGCCGATGGCGACCAGATTCTCGACGCCGACGGACTGCAGGCCGGTGAATTGAATGTCCGTTCCCAGAGCCGTATCCAGGGTCACGTTGGGAGTGCCGTTGCCGACAATGCTCGTGGGGGCCGGAGCCACGGCTCCCAGCGTCACGTTCGTGCTGAACTGGAAGAAATCCGCTGAACTCTGACGGGTAAATCCAACGAGCGCGGTCAGCATGACGCAGGCGCCGATGACTCGCGGGATCAGGCGGTGCTTGGGGCAAAGTTGCATAACTCGTTCCTGTGCTATCGACTGGCTATGTGAATTTCGATGGTGCTGACTGCTGCTGTATCTGAATCCCGCGCGAAATTATCCACCTCAATGGTGAACGATAGCGGGGGCTAATAGTCGTTCGTGGAATGCCGGGCGCGTGAAGTGCGCCGGACGGCCTTGAGAAAGAGATCAAGGCGCACGACGACCCGCGTCAGGACAAGCGAACTAGGGATGAGAGCCCGAAGAAGCGTTCCGTCGACTTAGCGCAGTTCCGGTGCGCTAGCGAGGGCTCTCATTTCAGCATCATTAGCAAGAAGTACCCAAAGGGTGGTGGCTCGGCCGAGATGCCTATCTCTCGGAACCAAACCGTCGTGAACTATCCCCCAATCTACACGAATCGCTGGGCGTGTCAAGTAATGCGAAAAAATTTTACTTACAAATCGCTAGCACGGACGCTGCCAGACGGCTGAAATCACGACGCCAAACAACTATCCACAAACCACTTACGTCGATTCATTCACGTGTCCCTAGAGCCCCAGCCACAAGTGAAGCTCCGGTCGCCTCGACCTCGCTCGGTCCCCGCAGCACGTTTTCCAGGAAGCTCTCCGGCGGCCCTCGGAACCGTTTCCGCTCATAGGACAACCACACCACGGCCGTCAGGGCCAGCGATCCGGCGATCGTCCACAAGTTCTTGTCATTCGGCGGCTGCACCCCCACGAGCAAGATGATTCCGCAGCCCACGACCGACAAGATCGCCACCAGCCGGTACATCGTGCCGCCCAGATTCCAAGGGCCCATGCGAGTCCAAGTCCGGCCGTACGCAAACAGCCCCAGCGAAGTGGGAATCACATACGAGATGTAGAGAAAAATCGTACACGCCGGGGTGATCGTCGCATACGCGCCAGTATGCATGACGAATGCAACGGAGAGCAGCGACACGGTCCAGATCGCGACCGCGGGCGTATGAAATCGCCAGCTCACGCGGCGCAGGTGCGTTGACCAGGGAAGCCCACCATCGCGGGCAAACGCATACGCCATTCGCGACGCCGACGTGACGGTGGCCAGGCCGCAGAAGAACTGTGCGATCAGAATGCCAACGGCCAAGAGCTGCCAAAGCTGCGCGGGCAGCACCTGCGAGACGATCCAGTGAAACGAGTTGGCGCCCTGGGCCGCGACCTCATCCATGTTCGGAATCGCCAGCACCACGGCGACGAGCATGATCCAGCCACAAACGCCCGAGACAGCGACCGACCGCACGATGCCGCGGGGCACGTGATGCGAGGCGCCGATGGTTTCTTCGGCCGTGTGGGCCGAGGCGTCGAAGCCGGTGATCGTGTAGGTCGGTAGCAGGAAGCCGAGCAAGAATAGCCAGGCGAGGCTGCCATTCTCCGGCCAGACATCGCCGCCGGCAGCGCCGCTGTAGTTGGTGAACGTAAAGACCTGGGCGAAATCCCACTGCGGCGCGCATGCAAGCATCGCCACGGTAAGCGCGGCTGCGACGATCAGGATCCACCAGCCGCTGAAGTCGACCAGGAGCGACGTGAGCCGAATCCCCAGGTGATTGAGCAACGCCTGGGCAACCGTGATTCCCAGGACGCCAGCGAGTTGGATCGAGAACCTCTGATCGTCGCTCCACTCGGCGACATTCAGCTTGAACAGCCCGTCGAAGAACCTGAGGCCGAACTCATAAGTGCCGACATTAATCGCGGCGAGCACGGTGACGAGCCCCGCCAGGTTGAACCAGGCGGTAACCCAGCCCCAGCCGCGGCCGCCGAGAATCGCAGCCCAGTGATAGAGTCCGCCGGCCGTGGGAAAGGCCGACGCGACCTGCGCCATCGCTAAAGCCACGCACAGCGAAAGCAGCGCGCACGCCGGCCAGGCCAGCCCGATCGACGCTCCGCCGACGCTCGAAAGCCCCAGCGGAAACGAAGTGATGCCGCCGGCCACGATGCAGATGATCGAGAGCGAGACGGCGAAATTCGAAAAGCCGCTCATGCGGCGGAGCAGTTCCTGGCCGTAGCCCAGGCTGTTGAGCAGGCGAATGTCCTGCTGGATCGTGGCATCCTGCGACGCGGAGGAATCGCCTGCGGGGCGCGGAGCGGAAGAGTCGGGTTCAGTCATGGAGCGAACGCTGAAAGAGAGACCGCGGAGGCGCCGTGCGAGCGATTATCACCCGCCGCGGTCTAACTGGCAACGCGCTCGGCCAGATGATCGGGCTCGGCAGGATCCTCAGGGCGCTGGCGGCGCTCGAGAATGACTTGAATTCCCTTGCGCGGGCGGAGTGTCAGCACGGGCGACAGGCGGATCTCCTGGTTCGGCACCAGCCGCATCGACCACTGGCTGGCAACGGTTGCGAGCACCAGTATGCTTTCGAGCATGGCGAACGTATTGCCGATGCACACGCGCGGACCGCCGCCGAAGGGAAAGTACGCCATCTTCGGCCGGCCCGCCGATCGCTCGGGCAACCAGCGACCGGGGTCGAACGTCTCGGGATTCTCGTAGTAACGGCCGTCGCGGTGCATGACCCACTGGCTCATGAAGATCGTCGTACCCTTCTTCACCCAATACGGGCCGAGCTGGAAGTCTTCGACCGGTTCGCGGCCGATCGTGAACGCGGGCGGATAAAGCCGCATCGCTTCGAGGACAACCCGTTCGGTGAGCGGCAAGTTTGGCACGTCCTCAGCCGTCGGCAAGCGACCTGCGAGCACCTGGTCGAGCTCGCGGCCGAGCGCGGCCTGAATCTCGGGATGCGTGGCCAGCAGATAGAAACTCCACGAGAGCGAGATGGCCGTGGTCTCGTGACCGGCGAGCAGGAACGTGCGGGCTTCGTCGGCCAGTTGTTCGTCGGTCATCTGGCTGCCGTCGTCTTCATCTACCGCGTGCAGCATCATCGAGAGCAAATCTTTGTGCGGCGTGTTCTCTTTGCGGCGCTGGGCGATGATCTGGTTGACGACTTCGTTCAGTCCGCGGACGGCCGCTTTGGCGCGGCGATTGCCTGCCGTGGGAATCCAACTTGGGAGTGGCAGCTTGCGGCCGAAATTCAAGCTGAAGCTACGCAAGGCGTGCAGCAACGATTCGCCGATGTCGTGCGTCCGCTCGGTGATGTCGGTGCCGAACAGCGTCCGGGCGACGATGTCGAGCGTCACCTGCATCATGTCGTTGTGGATGTCGCGCTGCTGTCCGTCCTGCCAGCCGGCGAGCATGCGGCTGGTGGCGTCGACCATGTCCGCGCCGTAAGTGTTGATTCGCTGGGCGTTGAACGCGCCCGCGGCCAGACGTCGTTGCCGCAGCCAGAACGTCCCTTCGCTGGTCAAGAGGCCGTTGCCGAGCACCTGCCGCGTGAAGCGAAACGGAAACGGCTTGATGAAGTTCTTGTTTTGCTTGACGACGATCTGTTCGATCAAGTCGGGATTGTTGACGAGCAAGCACGGCCGGCGGCCGAGGCGAAAATAAGTGATGTCGCCATACTCGCGGGCGCAGCGAGTGAAGAAGCCGAGCAAGTCGGAGTAGAACTCGCCAAAGTTGCCGGTGAAGAAGCGCGTCGGTGGGCCGGGAGGACGGGTGGGTGTCATTGGAAATGATTGAAAATCGTAGCCCAAGTTCAACTTGTTCGAGAAGCGGCCTATTACTCCGAGCCAAGTTGCTTTCGAGTAAGAGGTGGCTGCCCCGGCCCACGAACGCGTAAGACCACGACAGTTTCGGCATCAACTATGTATAAGAGTCGATAAGGACGGCCACGTCGAGTCTTGAAAAGCTTCTGGCGTATTTGCTGTGATGCAGAAGAGTCGATTCCGGCGCACGTCCCCATACGTCCGCGTCAAGTTCGAGCTGGCGAAGCGCTTTGAGGTATGCCGCGCACCAACGTTGAGCGCCCTCCGTAGAGTGCGAGGCGAGCCAAGTGAGGACTTGGCTCACATCATTTAGTGCCGCCGGCGAGGTGCGAACGCTGTACTTCATTCGCCTTCAGACAACCCGTGCCGACGACGGATCTCGGCCATGACTTCCTCGATCGTGTAGGTTGGGGCGCCGGATTCAAGCTCCGCAATAGCTTCGCGGATTGCTTCAAGATCGTCTTCGTTGATTTCCGGCTCGCCGAAGTCTTCCGGATCGGGATGCTCGATCCGCCACAAGTCGAGCACTTCTTCGGGCGAAAGCGGCGTGCCGCTTTGGACGTGCTGTCCGACAAACTGTTGGAATTGGGCGAGTTCTGAATGTGGGTCTGTCGCCATAGCGAGCGCTCCTGTTGGGAGTATTCTAGCAGCGAGCGGGACGCTTTTCAAAAACGGTAAAGTTTCACCCATCGCTCAACTGGCCGTTTCCCGAAGCGCTTCCAGAAAGGCTTCGCCGGTGGTTTTGAGTCGGGCTTCCAGCCGCGCGGTGCAGTCGCAGTCGCCGCAGGCCCAGGGTTCTTCGCCGGTTTCGTCGCGGCACTTGTGCCGGGCGTGCGTGTCCTGCACCTTGACCAGCTCGAAGTACTCTTCCCAGTACGGCCGCTCCTCTTCGAGCGGCGTGCGGCAGAAGCAGACTTCGACCCATGTCACTGAACCGTCTTCGCGCAGGCGGGCGTCGGTCATGTTGCGCAGGTACTCGTCGCCGGCGACGGAGCCCTGCCCCAGCGATTGGTTTTCGATCGCTTCAAGCAAAGCCCGTTCGCGGCCAGGTTTGACCCGGGCTGTGACGAGGTATCGCATGCGAGAATTATTCGCACGCGAGCGGGAGCGGAGTAGTGGCCACAAGTGTTACGCTTAGTGGTGCGAGGTTGAGTATGGCACGACTACAATGAAAACCGTGCGGCCGCGGCGAACTAGCCGAGATATCAAGGAACACGAAGGCCAAATCGATGAAAGAAATCCATGATCGCCAAGAACTCGCTACCGTCTGGAACCAATTGACGAGCGTCGTGGAGGTCGGGCTGTCGGTACCCGACTGTGTGCTTAAGCAAGCGAACTGGACAACTTTGTTCGCGTCGTATGACTTGCTGTTCTCGCCGGAACTAATACGCTCGTGCTCTCTGTTGTGCAAAGCATCGGGCGACACTCGATTTACTTTCGTGACGCTTGAGCCCGATCCGACTGAGTATTACCACAGACACTTCAGGACATTTGGGGCCATAGTCATTGAGAATGACGACGATGCGGACAATGTCTGGCTCGCGTTCGAGAAAGATCCGGGAAACAGCCTGGCAGACGCATTGCTGTATTCGGTGAGGCGATTCACAATTTTACCTGCGAGTGTCAAGTGGGTGGTTTATGGAGACCGGGCCGCGGAGGTTCTCGTCTTCAGCACGAGCCAGCCAGAAATCATGGGGGCACTTCCGGCCGGCGAGGGTCATCCCGTTGATTTGGAAACGGCCTTGGAAACGTTCCTAGGATACGTGTCGGACAACGATTTTGCCGCGCGTATGCGGCAGAATTATGCGAACGGGAAGTAGATTCCTACGTTACGCGTTGCGCGCTCGGCCACGAGCTTTCGCCTGCAAGATGGCGATCACGTCAATGGCGTGCACGTAGCCGGCATACTCGTCGCGCTCCTCCTGGCTCAGAGTGCCTTCATTGGATCGCTCAGCGAGATAGTCGATCCGCTGCTGAATGATGTCATCTGCTCGTAGGTCAGCGACCTTGGCAGCGACTGCCGGGGTCAAGCAACCGGCGAGCGGTTCTAATAAGCGATCGAGATGAAAAGCGGTGGTACTCATATGCTCGATTCACCCTCCAAGTCGCAGCACCTCCAATTATCCCATGTTTGGCAAGTTGACCGTAATCAAATAGAGATTCACTATTGAATGGCCCTCTGGGTAGCTTATCGTCAAGCTGCCGTCATGCGATTCTCTGGAGACTGTGAGCGAACAATGAATCAGCTCATCACAATTGCGAAAGTCGGGGGCCGCACCGGCGAGGAAATCCTGTCCCGAATCTCGGATCTTCAACGCCTTGACTCAGGAAATAACGAGGAGAGCCAATCCATCCACATCGCTTGTACATCGATCCGCAAATGGGTCGAACGCCACGTGAGTACGCCACCAGTGTTATTCTATTGCCGCTATGCCGATGTGTGGTCCGGAGGCGATCTGTTTCAACGAATGCTTGGGGATTACGGGAGTCAGCCGTTTGAAGATTCCGACGGGATCGTTCTCGCGATCAAGCTGCCGGAAGACGATTCACTGATTGCTCACATGGAACATCGACTTCGTGGCGACCTACAATTCGATGAGCAACGGCTCTTTCTGGACTTGATGCTTAAAGCAACTCGGTCATGGACGGGCCTGACTAAGGGCGGCGCAATACTCGTCTTTCGCGACGTCGTCGGTCCGACAGTCACCGACGACGAATTGCTTGCGTCGCTAGAGACAAACCTACGGCTTCAGGAAGACATACAGGGCTGAGCCACGGCCACCATTACGCCTCGCCAAACCCCGTCTTCCGACCAAACAACTTCTCGCGCGTCGCCCAGAGGCCCGCTGAAGGCGTCGGGATAAAGTAGAACCGCTCGCCGTCGGGAAGCGTGTTCCAGCCTTGCTTGAGCGTCTCCGGCTTGTAGCGGGCAAGCGTCTCGCCAAGATCAGCATACTGGAAGTTCACTTTCGCGATCTCCGCGGCCGTCAGCTCGGCTGGTGCGTACGTGATCGTGAAGCGGCCTTCCGACGAGCCGTGGATCAGGTGCGCCGTGGCGTGGCCGAGGTCCTGCATGTCGGCGTTCACCTTGTAACCGGCTACGACTTTGGGCGTGCCGCAATAGCCGTACTTGCGGATGAAGGCGTCCACCTCGGGCTGTTCGCCGAACCGCTTGAGGCCCGGCGCGATGATCACCAGTTCGCCGCCGTCGGCCAGGGCCATCCGCGTGCGATAGACGGCCTTGTTCGCCACCCAGGTGCTGACGAACTCGTCGGCCTGCATCACGCAGACCATCTTCTGCACCGGCTCTTCGAAGACGGTGATGTTTTCCTCTCGCGATTGCCGCGCGGCGGAGAGATACGTCTCCAAATCGTCGCCGACGTAAACGCCCGTGTGCACCAGTTCATCCTGATCGTTGCGGGCGAGAACGACCTGCACGTACAGATCCGGCAGGTGGCCGAGGAAGTCGTCTTCGGCCTTGTTGAAGCAAGCCCGGGTGGGCGTGATCAGATTGCCGAGGTTGTTCTCGATGCCGCAGGTGGCGCTGAGCATGTGCGAGGCGCAGATCGTGTCTTTGCCGCCCAGGCCGATGAAGTAGTTCTTGTTGTGGTTCGCAAAGCCGAGCACTTCGTGCGGGACGACGTGACCGATGTTGATCACCAGGTCCCACGGCTCTTCCATCAGCATCCGGTTCAGGTGGATGGGAATCTTCCAATCGGCCACCCCGCCGCAGGCCTGCTGCACGAAGTCGGCCGAGACATCGCCGAGGTAGACGCAGCCGTCGCGCCAGTCGTGGGCATGGATCCGCTCGTTCGGAATCGCGCCGAACATCCGCAGATTCTCTTCAGGCGTATGCGGCACGTGCTGGCCGAGCGTCGGAATCACGTGCACGTCCGCTTCCTTGGCAAACGCCAGGTACAGCATCTCGGTCATGCGGCCGACGCCCGAGTGCGCCCGGGTGATGTCGGGCGGCAGGAGGAGTACGCGTTTTGGCTTGGCACACAACCGGCTGCGGCACTCGGCCACGGTTTGCTGCATGAGCTCTTCGATGCGCGACCAGGAGATGTGCGGAGACTTTTCAGAGATCCAGGGCATGGAGGAAGAAGGGGTTGGGGACTAGGGATTGGGGGTTAGAGCGGACAACGAATCGCATTTTTACTTCCACCCGCGGGCGAGCTCGACGAGCGTACGGACGAACTGGCCACTGCCACCGGCGTCACTCCAGGGTTTGGGTTTGTCGCGGAACGCGGGGCCGGCAATGTCGAGATGCACCCAGGGCGTATCGCCGACGAACTGTTCGAGAAACTTGGCGGCCGTGATCGCGCCGCCCCAGCGTCCTTCGCCGACGTTCTTGATGTCGGCCACTTCGCTCTTGATCAGGTCGTCGTAGACCTCGGGAAACATCGGCAACTGCCAGAGCGGTTCGCCGGTCAGCTTCGATGCCGCGAGTACGCGGTCGCACAGCGGCTGATTGTTCGTCATCGCCCCGGCTACTTCGGTGCCGAGCGCCACAACGCAGGCCCCCGTGAGCGTGGCCAGGTCGACGATTTGGCTGGCGCCCTTCTCGAGCGCGACGTTCAGCACGTCGGCCAGGACGAGCCTGCCTTCGGCATCGGTGTTGTGGACTTCGATCGTGCGGCCGCTGCGCGCGGTGAGTACGTCGCCCAGCTTCATCGCGGCGGGGCCCGTCATGTTCTCAACCAGGCCAGCGAAGCCAATCACGTTCGCCGGTAGTTTCAGAGCGGCGATCGCTTGCATGGCCGCGAGCATCGTGCACGCGCCGGCCTTGTCGCACTTCATCGTGAGCATGCCATCGGACGGCTTGAGCGAGAGACCGCCCGAGTCAAAGGTGACCCCTTTGCCCACGATGCCCAGCGCGGGAGCGCCCGGCCCCGCGCCGTGATACTTGAGGATCACCAGCCGCGCCGGGCGATGGGAACCCTTGGCCACCGCGAGCAGCGAGCCGCAGCGTTCTTTTTCCAGTCGCTTTTCGTCCCAGATTTCGATCTCGAGTCCGCAGGTCCTGGCCACTTCGGCAGCTTTATCGGCGAACGTCTCGGGATAGATGTCTTCGGCAGGGCTGTTCACCAAGTGCCGGGCGAGGTTCACCGCTTCGCCAATGATGCGACCGCTGGCGATGGCGTCCCTGTTCTTCGTCGGCCAGATGAGCGTCCCCAGCGGATGGCGTTTCTTTTCAGCGCGGTAGAGGTCCTGCCCCTGGCTACCGACGATGGCGCCGGCGATGCCGCTCTCGGTGAACTCAGGCTCCCAGTTGTCGTCGAGCAGCAAAGCGATCCGCTCGCGTTTCTTGCCGGTCAGCGCTCGCACCGCCGCCGCGCTCGTGCGATAGGCCATGCCAGCGTCGAACTTGTCGCGCTTGCCGAGTCCGACCAGCAGCACCTGTTTGGCTTTGCCAACGGGCACGAGCAACGGCGCGGTCTCATAGGCTTTGCCCGCAAATTCCTGGCGCTCAATGAGCTGGCGGATCGCGCCCTTGAGTTCGGCGTCGATGGTCGCGGCCGCGCCGGAAAGCGGTTCGCCGTCGAAAATCCCTACGGCCAAGGCATCCGCCGCGATTTCCAGTGCCGGTTGTTCGGTCTGCTCGATCTGCACGTTTCCTGCTCCCGTCGCACTGCTGAGTAGATTTGAACCGCATTTTATCGCCAGGGCATCACTTCTCCCAGGTGGTGGTCTTGCTCCTCTTTCCCCGCGGCCAGCGCCTCGCGTAAGCTACCTGTTAGCATGGGCTACCGCACACTACGAGACTGTCTCCGCGATCTGGAAGCATCGGGCCAGCTCGTGCGCATCGCGGACGAGATCGACCCCAATCTGGAAGCAGCCGAGATCCAGCGCCGTGTGTTTCAGGCCGGCGGACCGGCGCTGTTCTTCGAACGGGTCAAGGGCTGCGGCTTTCCGATGGCCAGCAACCTGTTCGGCACGATGGACCGCGTGCGGTACATCTTTCGCGATTCGCTCGTGGCCGTGCGCCGCGCGGTCGAAGCCAAGGTCGACCCCTCGAGCGCGATGAGCCGGCCTTGGGAACATCTCGGCCTGCTGCCCACGCTGTGGCACATGCTGCCCAGGAAGGTTCGCGGCGGCCCGATCCTGGCGAACACCACGACCGTCTCCAAGCTGCCGCAGCTCAAGTGCTGGCCGGACGATGGCGGCGCGTTCATCACGCTGCCGCTCGTGTATACCGAGGATCCCGACAAAGCCGGCCTGGCGAATTCAAACCTGGGCATGTACCGCGTGCAGATTTCCGGCGGCCGCTACGTGCCGGACAAGCAAATCGGTTTGCACTATCAGATTCATCGCGGCATCGGCGTGCATCACGCCCGGGCGATCAATCGCGAAGGCTCGCTGCGGGTGAACATCTTCGTCGGCGGAGCTCCGGCGATGAGTGTAGCCGCCGTGATGCCGCTGCCCGAGGGAATGTCCGAGCTGGGCTTTGCCGGCGCGCTCGCGGGGCATCGGATTCCGATGATCGCGGGCGACCATCAACCGGCGATTTATGCCGAGGCCGACTTCTGCATCAGCGGCACGATCGAACGCGACGTGAAACTGCCCGAGGGACCGTTCGGCGATCATCTGGGTTACTACAGCCTGGCGCACGACTTTCCCGTGCTGCGAGTGGAGCAGGTGTGGCATCGCAAGGATGCGGTGTGGCCGTTCACGGTCGTCGGCCGACCGCCGCAAGAAGACACGATGTTCGGCGAGTTGATCCACGAGCTCACCGGCCCGGCCATTCCGGCAGTCATCCCCGGTTTGCAGGCCGTTCACGCGGTGGACGCGGCGGGCGTGCATCCGCTGCTGCTGGCGATCGGCAGTGAACGGTACACGCCCTACAACGAGCGGCGGCGGCCACAAGAACTATTAACTACTGCCAACGCGATTCTCGGGCAGGGGCAGCTTTCGCTGGCGAAGTATCTGTGGATCGCCGCGCGCGAGGACGAGCTTTGTCTGCATATTCAGGACATCCCCCAGTTCTTCGCCCACATGCTGCGGCGGGTCGACTGGACGCGCGATCTGCACTTTCAAACCCGCACGACAATCGACACGCTCGACTACTCGGGCGACGCGATCAACGAAGGTTCGAAGCTGGTGATCGCGGCGGTGGGCCCGCCAGTGCGCGAGCTGCCGACTTCGGCCGAGGGGCTAAACTTTCCGCTGAACTTTGGGCCGGCGCGGGTCTGTATGCCGGGGGTGCTGGCGATTGGCGGGCCGCCCTACAACTCGGCGAACGGCCAAGTCGAAACGCTCTGCCAGTCGATTGCCGCCGATCATTCGGCGCGGAAATTTCCGCTGTGGGTGATCGTGGACGACGCGGAGTTTGCCTCACGCACGCAGAACAATTTCCTGTGGACGACATTCACACGAAGCAATCCGGCGACGGACGTCCACGGCGTCGATTCGTTCATCGAGCACAAACACTGGGGCTGCCGCGGTCCGCTGGTGATCGACGCCCGGGCGAAGCCGCATCACGCGCCGCCGTTGGTGGAGGATCCGGAAGTGTCGCGGCGAGTGGATCAGTTGGCGGCGCGCGGCGGACCGTTGCATGGGATCATTTAGAGAGGTCGGCATTCTCGGGTGCCACTGCTGGCTTGCCCAGCAGTGATTCTCGCGGGTCTTGCCTTGCCGTGTCCGTCGCCGCAGCGAGTTATCTCAAGTGAGTCAAAGCATGCTTCGCAATTGACCTTGCTCGAGGCACAATCAATTGATGGTCAATGAGCAAGGTGAAACCGGGTAAGAGCACTGCTGGACTGGGCCAGCAGTGGCACCCAGGGAAGGCTGTCTGTCCATGCACTCCGTGCTCGCACCGCTGGTCGACTTTCGTCTGTCGAGTATCGGCGCGCTGTTGGTGGTGCTGTACGGCGTGGTGATTGGCGGTGCGTTCGGCAGTTTCTTGAACGTCGTTGCCTATCGGCTGCCTTTGGGGATGAACCTCAGCCGGCCGGGCTCGCGCTGTCCCAAGTGCAAGCGGCCGATCCGCCCCTGGCACAACATTCCGGTGCTCGGCTGGTTGCTGCTCAAGGGTCGCTGCCGCGATTGCGGAGCGGCGATCTCGCCGCGGTATCCAATCGTCGAGTTACTGGTGGCGGCGGCCAGTGGGATCGTGGTCTGGAGGTCGATGACGCCCGAGTTGCAGGGTGAGAGCACTGAGTATGCGATCAACGTGCTTGCCGTCGTGCTACGGCTGGGACTCATCTATCTGCTACTGACCAGCGCGCTGCTGGAATTCGATGGAAGCCCCCTGCCGCTGCGGTTGAACGCCACGGCGGCGCTGGTGCTGACAGCCGGGGCACTGTTGGTGCCCGAACTGCGGCCGCCGCAGCCGCAATTGCAAGCAGCATTGCCGTCCGTGGGCGACTTGGTGTTTCCGATCTCGGCGGCAGCATGCCTGGGATTACTTTCGTGGCCGCTGATGTTGTTGCCACCTTCGGCGACACTGGCCAGCGGAGCGGCACGGCTAGCGCTGGTGGTGCCCTTTGCCATCGTGATGGGCGGACTGGCCGTCGTCCTTTCACTGCCGGCGGCGGCGATCTTGATGTTGATAGTCGTCCTGACCCGGCGAATCTGGAATGGCGCGAGGCAGCTCGGCTGGGCGATTGTACTTCTGGCGGTTACGCTTTTGTGGTTCGTGTTTGCCGGCCCGCCATTGGGTTCGAATGAAATGGTCTCGTTCGGAGATCGAACGATCCGTCTGGAAGATCCTTGGATGAATGTCATCTCGCGCGGATTACTGACGGCTGGCATCGTGCTGACCAGCCGTTTTGTGCACTGGCTACTTGCTGCGCCCACACGCTAAGGTTCCATGCCATGGCCACGCTCGCTTTTCACGGCGCCGCCGAAACCGTCACCGGCTCGAAATACCTGCTCGAAGCGGGCCGCTCGCGGGTGCTGATCGATTGCGGCTTGTTCCAGGGACTTAAGGAACTGCGACTGCGAAACTGGGAACGACTGCCGTTTCCGCCCTCGAGCGTCAACGCCGTGGTGCTCACGCATGCCCACATCGATCACATCGGCTATCTGCCGCGGCTCGCGCGAGACGGTTTCCGGGGTCCGATTTATGCCACACCGGCCACCGAAGCGCTGGCCGAGCTCTTGCTGCTCGACTCGGCCCACAACCAGGAGGAAGAGGCCGAGTACGCCAATCGCAAAGGCTACTCGAAGCACCACCCTGCTCTGCCGTTGTATACCGCTTTCGACGTAAAGCGCGCGATGAGCCGCTTTCGCACCGTGCACCGCGACGAGTGGTTCGAGCCGGCCCCGGGCATTCGCGTCCGCTATAACGACACGGGCCACCTGCTCGGCTCGTCGATGATCGAGGCCGAGGTGAGCGAAGGGGGCGAGCCCGTGCGCGTGGTGTTCTCGGGCGACGTGGGCCGCTATGGCGCACCGCTGTATTACGATCCGCAGCCGCCGCCGGCTTGCGACTACCTGGTGTGCGAAAGCACCTATGGCAATCGCGATCATCCGCCGCTCGACGTGTTCGAGCAACTGGCCGAGGTCGTGCACAACGCGATTGCCCGCGGCGGCGTGATGCTGATGGCCTCATTTGCCGTGGGCCGCGCGCAGCAGCTCATTTATTTGCTGCAAGTGCTGATGGATAACGGTCGGATTCCGGAGATCCCGATCATTCTCGACAGCCCGATGGCCGCGGCAGGGATGGAAATCTATCGTTATTACGCCTCGGAGCACGATCTGAGCGAAGGCCTGGCCGTGCGTCCCGACTTTCAGTTCAGCCTCGATCGGGTGGAAATCATCACCAGCGTCGGCGGCTCGAAAGCGGTCAACAAAATGAAAGGCCCGGGCGTCATTATCTCATCCTCGGGCATGATGACCGGTGGACGCATCCTGCATCATTTGCGCAACAGGCTGCCCGATCCGAAGAATACGATCGTGATCGGTGGCTTTATGGCGGCCGGAACGCGCGGCCGGGCGCTGCAGGAAGGCGCCCGCTCGATCCGGATCTTTGGCGCCGAAGTGCCAGTGCGGGCTGCGGTGGTCGAAGTTTCACAGCTCAGCGGACATGCGGGTCGATCGGAACTCTTGCGCTGGCTCGAGCCGCTGCCCGCTCCACGGCAAGTGTTCCTCACGCACGGTGAACTGGCCAGCGCCACCGCGTTTGCCGAGGAGCTGCGTCAAGTGCGGGGTTGGAACACGCTGGTGCCGCAGATGGGGCAAGTCGTCTCACTTAACCACACGGATTGAGTTCGTAATGAAACGCGAAGTCCCGGATGTGCAGCGGATTCTCGACTCGCCCAGCTATGTGCTGGCCGAGCGCGACATCGAACTCTTGGCCACGGAAGAATTGCGGCCGGTCCGCTTGCAGCTCGAGCTTCTTAAGCCGGAGCTCACGCTCGACAGCAAGAACATCCAGTCGACGATCGTGGTGTTTGGCAGCACGCGAATTCTGGATTTGCCCCTGCTCGAAGAAAAAGAGCGGGTACTCTCGGAAGCTCTGGCCGCGGCGCCAAAGGACAAGCGGATCGAACGCGAACTGGAGCGCACCGAGCGACTGCTCGCGAAGTATCACTATTACGAAGAGGCGCGGGCATTCACCAGGCTCGTCTCGCAGCGGGCGCCGGCCGCGGGGCAGGAGTTCGTGATCGTCACCGGCGGTGGGCCCGGCATCATGGAAGCGGCCAACCGCGGCGCCTGGGATGCCGAGGCGCCTTCGATCGGGCTGAACATCACGTTGCCGCTGGAGCAACTGCCGAACCCCTATATCACGCCGGATCTCTGCTTCCAGTTCCATTATTTCGCGCTGCGGAAGATGCACTTCCTGCTGCGCGCGCGGGCGCTGGTGGTGTTTCCCGGCGGGTTTGGCACGCTTGATGAATTGTTCGACGCGCTCACCCTGCGCCAGACGCGGCGCATGCAGCAAATCCCCATCATCATGTATGGCCCCGAGTACTGGGAGCAAGTGCTGGACTTTCAATTCCTGGCGGACGAAGGCACGATCTCGGACGAAGACCTCGACCTGATGCGCTCTGCCAGTACGCCAGACGAAGCCTGGCAGCACATCGCCGATTTTTATGGATTCACGCCATGAGCACACCCCGCCCTGCCAAGACGAACGCTTCGAGCCCCGTGGCGCTGGTCACCGGCGGCGGCCGCCGCGTGGGACTCGGAATCGCACAGGCACTTGCCGCGCGCGGGTATCGACTAGCGCTGCACGCGAGTGGGTCGATCGAAGCAGCCGAAAGAGCCGCCGCCCAGTTTACCGCCGCGGGGTGCGAAGCAATTGCCGCCAGCGCCGATCTGCGCGATGCGGACGCAACCAAGGCAATGATTGAGCAGGCGGCCGCGCACTTCGGCCGGATCGATGCACTGGTGAACAATGCCGCGATTTGGGAATCGAAACCGCTCGACGAGGTAACGCCCGAGGATGTTCGCAAGCATTTCGAGATCAACACGCTGGGCACATTCGTTTGCGCCCAGCAGGCCGGGCTGCTGATGTGCGCTCAAGCAGGCGGGGGCGCGATCGTGAACATTGGCGACTGGGCCATCGAGCGGCCGTATCCGGATCACGCGGCCTACTTCATCGCGAAGGGCTCGATTCCCACGCTGACGCGCACCCTGGCGGTCGAACTCGGCCTGCGAAATCCGCGCGTGCGAGTGAACGCCGTCCTGCCGGGTCCGATTCTGATGCCGGAGGGGACTTCGCCCGACGAGCAGCGGCGGGTAATCGACGCCACGCTGGTCAAACGCTGGGGCACGGTCGAGGAGTTGGCGGACGCCGTGTGGCTGCTGCTCTCGAACAGCTTTATTACCGGCGTTTGTCTGCCGGTGGACGGCGGTCGGAGCGTTTATGGCCCGACGGAAAGCGACTAGCCCGGATTTCTCACCATGCGACTGTTGAGAAGGGAGTTTGATGGTTGTTGCCGTTGTGGGGCGGCCACTTGGGCTGCTGTGATCACGTGAGGCAATCGCGCGATCGATGCATGGG
>Ga0172362_10001001_pt1 | contig 23918 bp, 19 predicted proteins | sample LakKivs1_kivu2a2_FD_114534 | JGI IMG/M metagenome (GOLD analysis project Ga0172362, IMG submission 114534) | Sediment microbial communities from Lake Kivu, Rwanda - Sediment s1_kivu2a2 | ecosystem: Environmental > Aquatic > Freshwater > Lake > Sediment | place: Rwanda: Western Province, Lake... | reverse complement strand
ATAAAAATTATTATCCAGGAAACCTATTTTATCTATTATCTTTTTCCTAGTCAAAAGAAAACAACCAGGGACCCAATCACATTCCTGAATCTTTGAAAAATCTTTTCCAAAACCTTCTATACTTAATAGATGGAATTTCCTGGCCCAACCCATTTTAAAATAGAATATCCTCCATGGTGTTCTGAAATATCTTATCGAGACTTTTATTTTGCCATCTTCCCCTTTTAAACGGCATCCAACTACACCTATTTCTGGATTATTTTCCATAAAGTTCAGAGTTTTCTGAATAGTATTTTTTCCTATAAATGCGTCTGAATTCAACATGAGAATATATCTTCCTTTTGCCCCCCTATAACCTATATTGTTTGATTTAGCAAAACCCATATTCTTATTATTTTTTATCAGAACTACCCATGGAAATTTCTTTTTAATCATTTCAGAAGATCCGTCTTTTGATGCATCATCAACTACAATAACTTGTTTTTTAAACTTATCTCTAGAGTCTCTTATCTTGGTCAAAGATTTCTCAAGTACTTCCTTGGTGTTATAGTTTGGTATTATTATAGATAAGTCCATTTTTTATTGTTAATCTTATAAGGTAGTTTGAGTTATATTTAAATATCTTAGCTTTACATTGTTATTTATGAATATACTTTACCTGCTTTATATCTTTCCTGCAATTTCTGAGACTTTTATAGTAAATGAAATAACAAAACTTATTGATCTTGGTCATGACGTTTATATAGCAGCTATTTTTGATATGATGGATGAGAAAGTACATGAAAAGGTAAAAAGGTATGGTTTGCTAAATAAAACGCATTATCTTAAGCATGAGCCTTCATTCCATCCAAAAGGGTTAAGAAGAAAACTATCAGATTATGAGGTAAAGAAGAAGGCTGAGCAATTAATAAAAAATAATGATATTATAAGCAAAGAAGAAGTAAAAAAACTTATGGGGTTTTGTTTAGATTATAATCAAGATAAAACAAATAGATTGTTTCTTGACTGCCTAGATTTGATTAAGTTTATCAAAGAAAAAAAAATTGGGCATATACATTGCCATTTCGCAAGAGAAAATTTAAAGATTGCTTGTGCGGTTAATAATACAATTGGGACCCCATATACATTCACAACCCATGCCGATGATATATTTGTTAATGTAAGGAGAGACATAAAAGAGCTTTCTGATAGCGCTAAAAATATTGTGACCATTTCTGAATATAATAAGAAATTTATGTGTGAGGTACTTAAAATAGATGAAAATAAGATTAAGGTTATACATTGCGGGATTGAATTAAATGAGTTTAAGCCAGTTAATTATTTATATCAAGATAAGATAAAGATTCTTTCTATCGGTAGGTTAGTCGAACAAAAAGGTTTTAGATATTTAATTGAAGTATGTAATATATTAAATAAACAAAGGATTAATTTTAATTGTTCAATTTTAGGAGAAGGTAAAGACAGAAAAGAACTTGAAGATATGATAAACAAATATAACTTAACTGAAAAAGTTTTAATTGTGGGTGTTGTTACCCAAGAAGAAGTTATGAAAGAGATGGATAGGTGCAGTGTTTTTGTGATGCCTTGTGTCAAGGCTGGAGATGGTTATATGGATGGAATACCTGTAGCATTAATTGAAGCTATGGCCAGAGAGATTCCTGTAATTTCCACCAATATAAGTGGGATACCTGAACTTATAGAAGATGGAATTAGTGGTGTTCTTGTTCCTCAAAGATACCCTGGTGCCATAGCAGATGCTATCATAAAGATTAGTAAAGACACGGAATTTGCTTATAAAATAAGGAAAAATGGTAGAGTAAAAGTTGTAAATGATTTTAATATTAAAAAAAATGCAGAAAGATTAGCTAATATCTTTAAAGAATAAATAAATTAAAAATATAAATGTAAAATCTGCTTAAAGAGATTTTGATTTGGTTGAGATTATGTTTTAGAGACATAATCAATAAATTGTTTTGAAATTGTTAAGAATCCATTATCAATTAACTCGTTAACTTTTCTAAACTTTTTAGAATTTTCCGTAAATAATGAAAGACTTTGATCTTTCTGAAAAGCGTCGTAGTACATCTGATACTCTTTTTGTGCATAATATGGCTGATCCTGTTTTTTTACTATTTCCTTTGATCTGCCCGGCAGGGATTTATTTATCTTATAATGTCTCAATAAGCAAGTTACGTCTGCTATGTCGGCATTATTACTAAAGTGGGGGTGTGTAAATGGCTCTATTTTAGTGTCAATAAAGAGCAATGGGTGCTTTATTAAGAAGAAATGTGTATCTTTCCCAAAAAATGTCCTACGTATGCCTCCCCAATAAAACTTTATTTCTTTATTTGAAAGATTGTTTTTGTTACCATGGGATATATATAAATGTTTTAAGGGGTATTCTTCCTTAGTTATATTAGATATATCATAATAACAGAATGTTTTTTCCAGATCAAGATTTTCAACATCTGTAAGATGAGACAGCGGCTTTTTAGAAAACATATCAAGCATGTATGCAACAACAGCAGTGAATCTATTTTTATCAAGATATCTGAGAAACTGCACCATGGAGATCCTATCAGAATATGGGTAATCAAATAATTCATCTATATCAACACACAAGCACCATCTATCCTTAGAAAGATGTCGTATCAGGGTTCTCCTTATCTCGCATTCATAATCCTTAAAAGGAAGATCTGTTGAGTATATAGAAGTATTATTATGCTGTTTTATCATATCAACTGTCTTGTCTGCTGACTGATTATCTATGAAGAATATATGTTTTGCACCTAAATTCAGATAATACCTTATAAAAGCATCTATAAAAGTCTCTCCATCCTTAACCAGGCAGATCACTATAAATTCATCTTTTGAGTAATCTATATTACCTTTTCCATATGTATGTTTTATCCTGTCCAACAATATCCCTTTCTAATATAATTTATGATTAAAAACATTTATATGATTACAGTGGTATTTAAAAACCTTAAGTTTTATTGTGCTTAAATTATGAGAATAGTAAGAAAGGTATCTTATGTCAAGCAAGAATATATTAAGCCAATATATTGTTGTGTATAATATTAATAAAACTCTTTTAAATATAAAGGATTTGAACGCTAGATTCTGGCGTTGATAACATAAGCAAATGTATTAGAAAAGTAATCAAATGTCCTAGTAAATTAATCTACTTTTTCTTTTTTTAAAGTATTATAAATTTTATCTATCGTTTTTTCCCATGTAAATTCTTCATAAGCTCTTTTTCTTAATGCTTCTGATCTTTTAGATAAATCTTTTAGCTTAAATGTTTTTTTGATACAACTTGCTAATTCATCTCCTGAGTTTGTTCTGATAAATATCCCATTTTTCCCGAGTATCCATCTGCTTATCTTATTATTATCTGCAATAACCAGAACTCCTGAAGCCATCGCCTCAAGAAATACTATCCCAAAAGGTTCATCTTCTTTTATATTAATAAACAAATCTGAATCTTTGTAATGATCTATAACTTTATTGTGAGGCAGATCTCCTGTAAATAAGACCCTTTTAGGGGCTAATTTTTCTGCTAGTTCCTTCAGTCTTGCAGATTCTGGCCCATCACCAACAATAGTAAGCAAACAATCTTTTAATTTAGAAACTGCGCTTATGACAACATCTATTTTCTTTTCTTTGACCAAAGCCGCTACGCATAGTATCTTTTTAATTTTATTATTTCCTGATTTCTTTTTTTTAAATGATTTCCACATTTCTTGATTGAATCCATTAGGAGTTAGAATACAGTCATATTTAGATTTTAATTTATTAAAATATATTGCATTAGTACATAAAATCTTGTCAGTAAAAAATAATTTTCCTTCGTTTATTTTTTCAGTTGGCCAAATGCCATTATGGGTATAATAATATAATTTAAATCTTTTATTAAAGATTTCTCTTAAAACTTTTAAAGTTAAAAATACAAATGGAGAGTTACATGTTATATATATATCACATGGGTTTTTTATTAATTTTGGAAGAAGATTACAGGCATAAAAATACTCTTCATATTTATAATTATTTATAAAGATAAAGAATTTAGGAAAATCCTTAAATTTATTTCTTTTAATCAAAGGAATATGAATAAATTTAGTTTTTTTAATTTTTAAATCTTCACCACCTCCAAAAAATATCACTTCTATGTTTCTTTTTCTGGCTAAGCCCTTACTTATTTCTATAAATGCTTGTTCTGCTCCTCCGTTAACAAAACCAATCCCACTAAGTAAAAATCCTACTTTCAATCTTTTATCCATTTTGGTTTACCTTTCTTATTTAAGAGCCCATCAATATAACCCTTTATCTCCCCTTTGAGTATATTTTTTTCCTTATTTTTATTATAAATCTCTTTAAATATATAAATATAATAACTGATCTGATCTTTAAATCCTAAATATTTATTAACAAACAAACACCTATTTCTTGCACAAAGATAATTCCTTAATATATTTTTTGTATCTCCAGATATACCTCTTTTGTGGAATATTTTAGCAGAAGGAACATATAATATCTTTTTACCAGCTATTTTAACCCTATATGACAATTCAAAATCTTCATGCAATGTAAAATAATCTTCATTAAATAGTCCGACTTCTTCAATGATTTCCTTTCTTGTCATAATCGCTGAACCAGGCATAACATCAATCTCTTTTTTTTTATTATATTTTCCAGAGTCTAGTTCTAAATGACCATTTATTCTGAAAGAACTCTTCTTAAAATTTGCATCCGATGTCGCAAAATCCAATATATTCTTTTTTGGCCAAATTAACAGTTTTGGAGATGTAAAGGCTATTTTTCTGTCATTTTTTAATGGTTCCATCAGTTCTGTGATTGCATTCTTATCTAAAATTGTATCATTGTTTAAGATTAAGATAAATTTATAACCCTTAGATAAAGCATATCTCAAACCTGTGTTAAACCCACCCGTAAATCCTAAATTTGATTTATTCCTTATTGTAATAGTCTCGGGGAATTCTTTTTTAATATTAATTGACTCATTATTTATAGAGCCATTATCAACTACAACAATATCTAATTCATTAAAATTTGAATTATAGATAGATTTAATTAGTTTTTTAGTATCATCAAGACCATTATAATTTACAGTTATAACTACTAATTTTTTATTTGTTTTATCAATTCTGGGCACATAAGTATTCATCATTTAAAATATTTAATAATTCTTTATAAACATTTTCTTTGGGATTTTTATTTGTTCTTCGAATTATTTCATATTTATTATTAAATTTTTCTTTTGTCTATTTATAAACCAAATTAATTTTAAAGTTTTATTATTTATAATTGAGATAATATAAGTTTTATTTTTAGTTATACTAACTCATTTAAACCTTTTATTGAAGGATTTTTCTCATCCATAAATACCCTATTCCATAGCTCAAAAGCAGCCAAAGAGAATAATCTCAGGTTATGGTCAAATCTTCTGCTCTGATGCTGCTCCCATAACTTTTCTATATATCTAAAATCAAAATAGCTTCTTGATCTTGCCCTTTCACCTAAAATCAGTTCATGCACTGTCTCCTTTAGATCTGTCCTGAACCATTCTCCAACAGGCACTGAAAAACCATGCTTTTTCCTATGGATCACTTCTTTTGGAACATAAGAGCTTACTGTTTTCTTTAAAATATGTTTTGTTTCCAGTAACTTCAGTTTTTTGCTTGCAGGTATCGAGACTGCAAACTCAACAAAATTGTAGTCTAAAAATGGAACTCTTGCCTCCAGGCCATTTGCCATTGATGCTGTATCGACCTTTTTAAGAAACTGATTGGGGAGCAAAAATTTTAGATCTGCATAAAGCTGCTTGTCCAGGAGATTTGAAGCGTTTGACTTGTGGAAAATATTTATAGGATTCTGCATAGGATTATTGAGCAGCCTATGCCTTTCTTCTGCAGTAAATAATGAGTTTGTCTCAAAGAACCTGTACTCATCATCTTTTATATTCCCCAATGATAAAATACGGCTGAATCTGTCATTCTTTCTTAAGGCGAATGTTACTGGGTCGCGGATTATGCCCGGCAGCCTGCTATACATCCCTTCAATCCTTCCTTTCTGATAGCGGTCATAGCCAGCAAATAACTCGTCTCCCCCATCACCTGTAAGGACTACCTTTACATGCTTGCTTGCGAGGTTTGATATTATTGTAGTAGGCAATATAGACGGGTCTGAAAAAGGTTCATCAAGATAGTATACCAATCTGGCAAACATATCAAGTGTCGGCGGCTTTACGACAAATTCCTTATGATCTGTATTAAAAGCATCTGCAACTATTTTTGCATATTTCAACTCATTAAATTCTTCATTATCAAAACCTATGCTAAAAGTCTTAACCTGATTCGGCAAGAGCTTGCTCATCATGCCAACAATAGCAGAGCTATCTATGCCCCCCGAGAGAAATGCACCCACAGGAACATCGCTAACCAACCTTAGCTTCACAGATTCTTTTAATCTTCTTTTAAGTTCTGACTCAAGATTATCTTTTTGCCTGAAACTAAAATCAACATCCCAATATTCCCTGATATATATCTTATTCTGCTGAAAAATTAAAGTATTGGCAGGAGGAAGCTTTTTTATGTTTTTGAATATTGTATTTGGGGCAGGTATAAAGCCAAACCTGAAGAAGTCGTTAAGTGCCCTTAGATCTATCTCCTTTTCGATATAAGGGTCCTTTAACAATGATTTTATCTCTGAAGCAAACGCAAATCTTCTGCCATCAAAAAAATAAACCAATGGCTTAATACCTAACCTGTCTCTGGCTAAAAATAAACGTTTTGTATTTGAATCATAGATAGCAAAAGCAAACATACCATTTATTTTTAGTACACATTCCTGGCCATATTCCTCATAAAGATGAAGAATTACTTCTGAATCTGAATTAGTGTAGAAGCTGTGGCCTTTTTCCATGAGTTTTTCGCGTTCTTCCCTGAAATTATAAAATTCTCCATTATAAACTAACCATAATGTGCCATCCTCATTATGCATTGGCTGCCTTCCACCAGAAAGGTCTATTATACTAAGCCTTCTGTGGCCAAGACCAATGTTTTTGTCTATAAACACCCCTGAATCGTCTGGACCCCTGTGCTGGAGGGCAGAAGCCATAGAGCTTATCAGTTCTTTGTCTATATTCTCTTCAGAATCCAAAACTCCACAAATCCCACACATAAGGAAAATTATATAAAGGTTGTTTATAAAATTAAGCAAGGAGTTTATAAAGAATTATTTTATGATTAAAATGCTAAAAATGCAATTTGAATATAAAAATTAGTAAAACATATAAATTGAAGTAATCTTATCAAAATTATGAAAAGAGTTATTTTATTTATAGTTATTATGTTTATCTTATCTTTATTCGGATGCGGCAATCCTAGCCCTAATCCGGCAGAAGACCTGACAGAAACAGTAAATGTCCTTTCTGAAGCTGAGAAATGCAATCAAATAACAGAAATCAACAGGAAAACCTTGTGCCTTGCGATTGCTTTCGAAGACATAAGACTATGTGAAACAATAACTGGGTCTTTTAAGGAAGAATGTGTTCTGGTTTTGGCAGAGATGGTTTATAATAAATCTCTCGTAAATTACTGCGACATGGCAAAGGCAGATGACAACAAGAAGATATGCAGAGCGCTTATACTTGAAGACATAAATGTGTGCTTTTCATCTTGGGAAATAGGAGGGGATCTTGGTGCATCGCTACCCATGAGAGACTGTATAGATTTAACGTCTAGGAAATCAAAAGATCCTTCAAACTGTGATGTATTTGTCACAAGGTCATCTGAGATTTATGCAGTCTGCGGGGATACTTCTGACTGCAAAGGCCAGTGGATTGATGGCGCACAATATAATGCAGATGACTGTAAATCTGCAGTTGAAGAAGCTATAAGGAACGGTTAAATCCTTTTATTATTGGGCAATGTTTTAAATTGTTTGGTGGGAAAATGTCTGATGAACTGAAAGAACTAAAGGAAAAGATACGGAAGGAAAGGGAAAAAGATCCTACTTTCCTTGAAAAGCTGAAGAAGAAGCTTGAGAAGCTAAAAGAAGAGGATCCAAATATATACCCCATGGATTAAATGGCTAAATAAATCAGTCATTAGCCAAAGCTTCGCTGTCCCACATGTCTTTTTTGTTGTCTTCTCTTTTTATTAAGAAATCTCCAATTACTAAATAATCTATACCTGTACCCATCATACATTTATATGCATCTTTTGGTGTACAAACTATAGGCTCTCCCCTTATATTAAATGATGTGTTTATAAGTATAGGAATATCACTTAATCTGCCGAACTCTTTTATTAATCCATAATAATCTGGATTTTGATATCTTCTGATTGTTTGCAGCCTTCCGCTTCCATCAACATGAGTCACTGCAGGAATTTTCTTGTGATATTCTTTTTTGATTGGATAAACCATCAACATAAAGTCTGTCGGCAGAGGGATGGGATTATCACATTCAAAATATTTCAAAGCATCATCTTCGCATACAACTGGAGCAAATGGCCTGAATTTCTCCCTGTGCTTAACCTTTAGGTTGAGAATCTCCTGCATATTTGGGTTACAAGGATTTGAGAGGATGCTTCTTGCCCCTAATGCCCTAGGTCCAAATTCCATCCTTCCCTGAAACCAACCCACAACATTGTTATTGTATATCAATTCAGCTGTTTTTCTTATTAATTCCTTTCTGTCATTAAATTTATAATAGCTGATTGAATTTGATTCTAAGAAATTTTTTATATGGTTATCATCAAAATCCGGACCCAAATATGCTATATTCTGTATATTTCTTTTGTTTTTATTCAAAATCTGATGATAGCAAAATAAAGCTGCGCCAACGCTATTTCCTCCGTCCCCTGCTGCTGGCTGTATATAAATATCCTTGAAAGGAGTGTTACTAAGTATCTTGCCATTAGCAACACTGTTCAACGCACATCCTCCTGCAATAACCAGATTGTATGTCTTTGTTTCTTTGTACAAATGGTTTAACATCTTGAATAGGATTTCTTCATATATTCTTTGCAGCGCTGCTGCTATATCCTTATGTCTTTGTGTCAGCTCTCCTTCTTTTTCCCTTATTGGACCACCAAATAGCTCACACATCTTTTTACTTGGCATCCTCATTTTGTAATGAAAATCAAAGTATTTCATATTTAATCTGAAGCTTCCATCTTCTTTTATGTCAACCAACTTCCTGAATTTTTCATAGTAAATTTCTGGATTTCCATAGGGGGATAATCCCATAACCTTATACTCAGAATTATTTACAGTAAAACCAAGATATGCTGTTATTGTGCTGTATAATAAGCCAAGAGAGTGGGGAAAATCTATCTCTTTTAGAATTTGTATGTTATCATCTTTTCCAATCCCATACGCTGTTGTAGCCCATTCCCCCACACCATCCACAGTAAGGAATGCTGCTTCTTTGAAAGGAGAAGGAAAAAATGAGCTTGCTGCATGCGACTGGTGATGCTCAATAAAAAATATATCTCCATTATAATTTAAACTACTTTTTATCTTATTTTTTATCCACAATTTATATCCCAACCAAGAATTGAAGCTAGAACAAAATGACCTAAAAGATAACGGAGCCATCTGCATATGCTGACAAAGTATCCTGTTAAGCTTTAATAATGGTTTCTCATAAAAACAAATATTGCTTAAATCTTTTGGACTTATCTTAGCATAATGCAGGCAGAAATTTATTGCGTTTATAGGATAGCTGCTATCATGCTTTTTTCTTGTGAATCTTTCTTCTTCAGCTACAGCTATTATTCTTCCATCTTCAACAAGGCATGCAGATGAATCATGATAGTGGCAAGAGATGCCTAAGATATACATTTTAGTATTGCCTCCTGTAATTACTTTTATTATTTTTTGGTTTCCAATAGCTTTCCTTATCACTCTTTTTTAATTTCAAGAAAGATAAGCCAAACAACCTTAAAAGCAAAGATAGAGGTGTGATAAGCAAAAAGTAGGTAAGTATAACAAAAAGATAGAGTAATAATTTGAATAAATAGCTATATTTCATTTATTACCCATAAAAGCAGTTATTTATAAGTCTTTTCTGTTTAATATTTAATTATTTATTCAACTTCAGTCTGAATCTTCCAGTAATTGTAGAACTTGCCTTTTTTCCTCAAAAGCTGCTTGAAAGTTCCCTGCTCAACCATTCTTCCTTCTTCTATAACCACAATCTTATCTGCGTGCTCTATTGTAGAAAGCCTGTGGGCTATTGCCAGCACTGTCTTGCCTTTGATTATTGTTTCTATTGACTTTTGGATCTCTCTTTCAGTTTCTGTGTCTAATGCGCTTGTGGCTTCGTCCAATATTAGGATATCTGGATTTTTTATAATCGCTCTTGCTATAGAAATTCTCTGTTTCTGGCCACCAGAAAGATTTGTACCTCTCTCACCTAGTAAGGTATCAAATTTATTAGGAAGAGATTCTATAAAATTATATATCTTTGCTTTTTTTGCTATCTTAACCAGTTTTTCTTCACTTACTTCTCTGTCAATACCAAAACAGATATTATCTTTTACAGATCTGCTTAAAATCTCTACATCCTGGCTAACGATACCCATCTTCTTCCTTAATGAAGATGTATCATATTTTTTTATTTCAACCCCATCAACAAGAATCTTTCCTTTATGATATTCAAACAGATAAGGTATCAACATTGCTATTGTTGTCTTTCCGCTACCACTCTCTCCTACTAGAGCAGTCATCTTACCTTTCTCAATCTTGAGGTTTATGTCTTTAAGGATGTAGTCTGCATGGTCATCATAGCCAAAATACAGGTGTTTGAACTCTATCGATTTTTTGAGTCCTGTAAATTTCTTATCTCCAGATTTAATAGTCATCCATCCCTCTCTTCTTGTAGAATCCAAAAATTTTTTGAGATATGGCTTCTGTGTAGGGAACATAGCAACTGATGTTATAAAAGACCTCATTTCCCATTCAAATCTTCTGAGTATAACAAAAAAAGTCATGAAACCTGCAATCCCTCCTTTTGTTGAGTCAATAAAATAAAAAAAGGATATTCCTGCAAGGAGCATCAATCCTAAAGTCATAATCGGCTCATTCAATAAACCTAGAAGACCTCCTACATTCCCCATCTTTATCCCTAAATTTTTTGATTGATCGCTCAACTGGTTAAATCTTTTAAGCTCTTCTTTTTCAGATGCATATGTTTTTATTAGCCTTATTGAAGATAATATCTCTAATTTTCTTATATTAAAATTCTGACCTATCTCAATCATTTTTTTTGACATTTCAACAATCATCTTTTTTACCCATTTTGAAACAAGATACATCGGTAGGAAAGAAAGCACGATGAAGAGACATATCTTCGGAGATAAATAAAAAAGAACCACTGCATATGCGATGCAGAAAAATGCTTTATGGGACATATCAAAGAAAGAATCAATTAACCCAGGAAATGTTCCACTTAGCCCCATAGAATAAGTGATCTCCCCTATCTTTTTCCTTTCAAAAAAAAGCATGTCTCTTGTAACAAATTCTTTCATAATCCTTTTTGTTAAGAAATTACCAATATTTGCATTGACTATCCTGTGCAACCAACCTGCAACATAGCCTAAAACATTTTTCAGCACAACTGCAACAAATATCATAATAGCTACAGCAATTATTATATCAGATGTTTTGGTGATTGAAAAATAATCCAGAACCTTCTGGACAATGCCTATATCTGAAGTTTTGTTCTCATTTATCACCCTCTCAAATAAAGGGACAATAAGACCTAGGCTGATTGCTTCTAATGCAGAAGAGATTGAAGAAAGTATATAAGACATAACTAAAAAATACCAGTTTACTGGTTCTTTATACCTACGGAATGCTTCTTTTATTAACTTAAAGAAACTTTCATCTACCTCTTTTTCTTCCATTTCTTTAATTTATACTACACAGTTTAAAAATGTTTCTACAGAGGTATTTATCCGAAACCTTTAAATAAAAACATATCATAATAATATTATATGGGAGATTTCAGCGAAAGAAAAAAGGTATTTGGTATGATAATAGTATTGATGTTTATTGTTTTTTTGGGAGTTATGGCTTCATCTGATAAAACCAACATTACAGGCGGTGCTGTTGTTGATGTAGCAAGCGGATCTGGTGGATTTTTAGCTATCTTAATTGTAGCATTAATTGCAGTATTATTTATCGGCGGATTTGATTGGATCTCTGCAAAAAAGAAGTAATCCAGATAATATTTTTTTATTTATTCTCTAAAATCTTTCTGACTTTTTCTACGATCAATCTCCAATCATAATTATTTTTAACTAAATCGTAGCCTTTTTCTGCAACATCTTTTGCTATTGACGGATTTCTTAACAATCCAATTATCTTGTTCGTAAACCTTTCAGAGTCGTCAACCAAGAATATATTTTTATTATCTTCAACATCAAGATTCTCTGCGCCGATTCTTGTGCTTACAACACATTTCTTAAAGCTCATCGCATCCTGTATCTTCAATCTTGTACCTCCGGAAATCCTCAAAGGAACTATAAACAAAGAAGATTTATTATAATAAGGAATAAGGTCTTCAACAAAGCCCAGAACCTTAATATTTTTGCTTTCCAAACCCTTAATCTTTTCAGATGGGTTTCTTCCAATTATATAAAATATTATATCTGGGAATTCTTCTATAATTTTTGGGAAAACCTCATCCAAAAACCATAAAAGCCCATCTTCATTGGGAAGATAATCTAGGCTTCCTACAAAAAGCAGATTTGGCTTGAATATGAAATCAATATTATATATTGTGCATCCATTCGGAACTACGAAACCATTATAAAAATTGGCCATACCTATGTTATAGGCATCTTTCTCTGAACATGTAAAGACCTTATCAAATCTTTTAACCTGTGAGAGCTCGTAATTCTTAACCTTTTCAAGCTGGGTTTTCAGCAGCGATCTTTTAAACTTGTTCTTCTGGACATCATAAGCGTTCTTCAGTATTATATGTTCAGGATAGTGCATATCAAGAACAGTGGCTGATCCTTTAATGCAACCCAAATATTGGGAAGACTGCAGGCCTTCAAAAAATACAAAATCAAAATCACGTTTTAATAATACCTTTAATTTATTCTCAAATACCTTACTGTAGTTACTCAAAGCCAAAAGGGGCTTTTTGGAAGCAAAGCTCAGGCCTATATTTTTTGTCATATCAAATATAGAATCCTGTCTATCAACTGTAAAAACATCACAATATAAGCTTAGATTGCTGATGTATTTTTTTTCCTTTTTTTTGATGAATGAAAGAACTGTAATATCATAACATCTAGAAAGATGCTTTATAAAGTTAAAAACCCTTATCCTAAAACCATCTTTTGGCGGAAATGGGAAAGTATGGGTCAAAAACAGTATTTTTTTCATTTTATTTGGTTAATGCACTTTATATTTATATGATTTTACCTTTTATACCATCAAAACATCTTCATATGCTGAAAATCTGAAATTATTAAGCAAGTGCCTGAGCTTCTTTTCTGTTGTGCTTATATTTGTATAATGCCTTATACTTTTCAATAGCGGTAGTTTCTTTCTTGGCATTTTAGCGTCTAATTCCCATGGATGAAGGTAGAAGAACAGAGGGAAAGATCTGTTCAGTCTTTTTATAAAAGATTTTGTTATTTTGTATGGCATAAGCCTAAAATAAGCTCCTCCTGCTATCGAAATATTGCTGTTGAAAAGCTTTATTGTAGACAGCGGAGCTTCTATCAGGCCATTATTCAGTTTTGTGGGGTATGTTTTGAAGCCAGCTATGCCATAATCTGGATGTTTTATCGGAAAAATGCTTGAGTCATAAACAAATCTATTATCTTTTAATATGTCTAATGCCCAGAGATTTCTTCTTGTTATTGAAAAACTAGGGGCTCTAAAACCCTTGATTTCTGTCTTTGTTATCTTCTTAATTATTTTCCTGCATTTTTTAAGGTCAGAATCAAACTGCTCTTTAGAAAGATTGTAGATAAGGTCATGTTTGTAAGTATGACAAGCTATCTCATGACCTTGATTATGGATCTTTTCTATAAGCTCAGGGAATCTTTCAGCAACATATCCTAAAACAAAGAATGTGGCTCTTGTATTGCTTGAGTGCAGAACGCTAAGGATCTTATTTGTATTCTCTTCTATCCTAGAAGTACATTTTTCCCAATCCTTAAAAGAATATATCTTAGAAAAGTTATAGACCATATACCAGTCTTCCAGGTCAAAGCTTAAGCCATTTATCATTTAATCGAATCCAGAATATATCGGTTTTATTTAAAAAGCTTATTCTTGATCTTACGGTGAATATTATTTAAAGGAAAGAATTCCTTTGCAAGATAAAAACCAACAACCATTATTGAAAACAGCAAAGCAAAATTAAGCTTGTTTTCAAAGTTAAAATTTACTGGTTCTTCTATCTTTGATAAATAAGGATTTAATACCACTTTATTAGTATTATAACCTGAATTTTGTGCTATGCCTGTATTGGCTGTTATTTGCTGAGCAGATATAAATTCCTGGCTCCCTTCATCAGTTATAAGCATATAAATGGTTCTGAAAGCATCATCTATACCAAGAGTTGAGGTAAAAGAACCATAAGGCAATGAGTATGGAGTGGCTGAAGCCATAATATCCAGGAAAGTATCATCCATATCCAAAGTGAAATCCACTGAAAGAGTATCTTGGCCCAAAGGGTACAATTTTATGCTCTTTGTCATCATCCCGTCATCCAAAAAGGAAAACCATACTGGCTTTAATGCAAGATAGACTATTCTTTTTAGCGGATCATCCGGGCCATCTTTTGATTCAAAATAATACCAGAAATGAAATATCGTCCTGTTCATATAATAATTGCAGTCTGTCAATATTTTTATAGTGGTTGTACAGTTGCAGCCATCACATCCATGAACTATCTCATTATCATTAAATATATTTTGATAATCTGATAAAGTTCCGCTTGTTGTCGAGTCCCAGCTGAAAAAACCAAGCGTTAGTGTAAAATTATTTAATACAAAACGATTGTCATAAAACATAAATAAAGGCTTATTGCTATCCATACTTTCTAAACTCAAAGGGATAAGCATAACTGTGTGCTCTATCTTTTTTATCTTATTTATAATATTTTTGAAATCTCCAAAATCGCTGCAGGGGGTTGTGCATAGCCCATCAATACATCCAGATCCCCCTGGATTGAATTCATGCAGACAATCAGTTGCATCACCAGAACAGATATCATCATTGAGGTTTCCTATCCTATCAAGCTCTTTGTCATCTTTATTATGATCTATAAGCATATCATCGCTTTCTGCAATCACTTCAGCAAATGTCTGCGCTGATGAATATTCTGAATTTATGGGAGTTGATAACTGCAGACCACCGCTTGCGAAATTGAACATGTTTGCTAGAAAAAACTTTTTTGCCCTGTCTATCTGGGGGTTGTTCTTTTTAAGGTAGGTGCAAGCTTTATATCTTGATGTTAAATCTGAAAAGAATTGAGAGTTTGCTCTTATAACTGCAAGATATTCTTCAACCTGTTCATCAGACATGCTTTGTGAGTTTCCTGTGCATATTCTGTTTTTCCAAAAGCCCGGTGAGACAAAAAAACATTGTCCTGTTTCTTCTCCATAAACCATATCAAAGCTGCAGCGGCTGTCAGTTGACGTAAAAGAATAATGCCCTGGGGCTAAGAAAACCTGCTCAAGCTCATTCTGCGTGAATGCAAATGATGCTAATGAAAGCAAGAGTATGGTTGTTGTTGCTAAAAAAAAGCATTTTTTATAGTGCATATCAAAATCGAGGAAAGCGTAGTATAAATACTTTTTGAAAATTCACAGCATATCTAACCAAACTGCGCTAAGCATTCATCCCTTGGATGGGGGGAGAGAAGATTGTTGCAGATTGATTTATCATCTTTATTTTTGGCTAACCTTATAAAACAATCTTCCCTGATATGCTGAGTCATAACATAATAACAAAGGGTTGAATCTTCCTTATCCAAAGCATCCACCATCTTAGAATAATCCTTTTCGATCTGAGCTTCCACATCAGAATCCAGCTGCTGCACAACTTTTCCAGTCATACCACAACCGCAAACCAGAATACAAACCATACAGGCAAATAATAAAATCAGTTTTTTATCCATTTTTATTTATTTATGAAAAGGATATTAATAAAGTTTTTGTAAATTCAGTCCAGTTTGAGCTTATCGGCAAAACGAAAAATATATAAATGCATTAAAATGAAAGATAAGCAATAATGGCAGAGAAAGAGATTGAATTAAGATATTATATAGAATTACTTTTAAAATACAAATATCTTATAGCAGGGGTATTGCTTATATTCTTGGGAATAGGTTTTATATTTTATAAGCTGGAGGTTCCATATTACAGCTCTTCTTCGCAGCTGGTGCTTGATACTGAAAGCTACACCACCAAATATAACATCAAAGAAAAACAGGATGCTCAGATAATATCTACTCAGGCAAAAAGCTATGAAATTATATTGCAAGCTGTTGTTGATCTAGATCTTCTAAATTATCCTATAAAACCTGAAGTTAATGAAGTATTGATTACAAAATTAAAGAACAGCATCCCTTTTATGAAGAAAAATGAAAAGAGAAGCATGAGCATAAGAGAGGTTGTTCAATATTACCAAAGAAACGTTTGGGTGATGATAGGTGCTGGAGGCAAAGTAATAACAATCGGTGCAAATTCACAAGATCCAAAAATTTCTTCTAAACTTGCAAACAGGATAGGGGAGATTGTAATAGAAAGAAACCTTGAAGAGAAAAACTCCAAGATAAAAAAGACCCTGGCTTATATAGAAAACCAGATTGATACTGTAAAGGGGTTGCTTGAATCCAACAGGATGCTGAAAGAAGAGAATGAAAGGTCTCTAAATTATTTAAAGATGATGGAGCTCCAGGATCAGATACAAGATATTACAATGAACCTTAATACCCTTACAAGGGAAAAAGAACACTTGAATACGATGGATATACTTACATATAATGTTTATTCTGAGCTGGCAAAGAGCGATCCTGCAACATATGCGCAGAAAGAGGCAGAAGCAGAAAGAAAGAAGAATGAAATAATGCTGCAGAAAGAGTATGTAGATGCAAGGATAGATGAGATAGAGCTTGACCTTGAAAAAGCGAAAGAAGAGCTTAGAAATGCAAACAAATCAGAGTATTATCTTGTCCAAGACCTGAATTTTGCGATAGGCGCCAACCAAGGCATACTAAACAGCCTGCTTACAGAAAAACAGTTTATACAACTGGCTGATCTGATAGCATCAAAAGATATAAAATTCCTGAGCAGGGCTTATGAGCCGATATGGCCTAATAAATCCAAAGGTCTTGTCAATCTGCTTATATTCTTTGTGATGGGCAGTGCAGTCTCATTATCATCAGTAGTTGTACTAAATTTCTTTGACAAGAGGTTCAAGACAACAGAGGAAGTTGAGGATGTATTAAACCTTGATGTGCTTGGCATAATACCAAAGATAAAGAAAGAGGAAGAGATAGAGATATTGTCACCTAATTCACATCCAAAGAGCGTGATTGTTGAGGCTTACAGGACATTAAGGACAAACCTTAATTTTGAGAAAAAAGATAACAATATAAAAACAATAGCTGTGACTAGCGCAAGGCCTTTAGAAGGAAAAACTATGACAATACTAAATTTAGCTTCTATAATGGCTGACAGCGGAGATAAGGTATTGGTGGTTGATGCTGACCTAAGAAAACCTGCTGTCCATAAGAGCATAAATATACCTAGAAAACCTGGGCTTTCAGAGGTTTTGATAGGAAAAGCCAAGCTGGATAAAGTCATAAGAAAAGTGAAGGAGAATATGTATGTGGTTCCTGTAGGTTCATTGATGTACAACCCACAAAGACTGCTTGACTCAGAACAGATGGTTAAATTCCTTGAAGAATCTTCAAAGAAGTTTGATTATGTTTTGTGTGATACCATACCAATATTGGCAATGAGCGATGCAGAGATTGTGGCAAGCAAAACTGACGGAACAATCATTGTGCTTGACCAGAAAAAGGCATTGAAACATGAAACTAAAAATATAAAAGATAAGTTATTGAAAATAGATGCAAATATATTAGGAACTGTGGTAAATAAAAGCAAGAATAAACACAATTATAAGGTTTATTATTATTCAAAAAAATAAGATATAAGAATATATGAGAAATTAATAGGGGTTTTATGGTTTATAAAAAAATCAAGAGGTTTTTTGATATACTGATTTCTTCATTTTTACTTATCTTTCTTTCCCCATTAATCGGAATAATCAGCCTGATGATTTTTATAGTTGACGGAAGACCCATAATATTCAAACATCCGAGGGTTGGAAAAGGCAAGAGATTGTTTATGAGCTATAAGTTCAGGACAATGGTCAATAATTCTGAGAGAAGAGATAATGGGCTTTCCTCAAAAGATTTTATAACAAGAACTGGCGGTTTTTTAAGAGCAACACATCTTGATGAAGTGCTGCAGCTTTTCAATGTCCTTAAAGGCGACCTGTCATTAATCGGGCCAAGGGCCTTGGATGTAGAAAGATATCTTTATCTTGCGAAGAAGGATAAGGGCTGGAACCGCATACTAAAAGTCAAGCCCGGTATAACATGCATAAACCAGCTCTGCAGATACCACACACACCAGGAACAGAAGATATATCATAAGTTAGGGCAGGTGCTTAGTAAAAGAGACAGATTGCTGCTGGACAATTATTATGTTGATCATAAAGGTTTTATCTTAGATATGAGAATATTGATATGGACTATCAATTATATGAGCTGGAAATTCTTCAATACAAGCTTTATCGAGACCAAGAAGGGATTTCTTTACCTGTTTAGGAAAAAGAAAGATTAATTCTCTGATAAATAGGAAGTTTTAAATAATTCTTTTGTATTTTTTACAAATATGTAATATTTTTGTTACAAATATGTAACATATGGCAAAAAGAATATCAATCTCATTGGATGAGGAACAGGTCAGATTACTAAATTCTGTAGTTGGATTTGGAAAGAAAGATGCTGAGAAGGTCAAAAATGTACTTATGGCCTATCTTTCTGAGAAAGGATATATTGAGAGGTTCAACAAGAAGAAATGAGGCTGAAATTGAGCAAAAGGAAGTTTGAAGGGCTGTTTTTGATAGTTATTGTCTTAGGCATCGGATTATCCTTATTTATGTCTGAGGGTGATGTTGAGTTTGATGAAAAGATGACTGGATTTGCCATATTTAACTGGGGGAAACTCAAAGAATGCCTTAAAGAATATACTCTAATCGAGTGTCTTTCTGGAGAGGATTATTTTATAAAACCAAATAAAAAACACTGGATAGATAGATTAGAGAAATTAAAGAAGAGATGCACAAATGAAAGTGACAGAATTATATGCAAAGCGCTAAATAAAGACAAACTTTATGTGATAAATGAATCTTACCAGCCTCCACCTGGAAGCATAATGTTAGAAGCAGAAGAGCTTATCTATTACTTATCTAACAATACAAAATGTTATGGTGGATTATGTAATGTTGTGGTTATGGTGGTCCCAAAGATACCGGATTTCTGCCTTGATAAAAAGAATATAATATTGAACAGCGACAAGATACATAATATCTCTATAAAAGATTATCAGCAACTGTGTTATATCGAGCCAAAAGAGTATGATGTTGAGTTTAAAGTTCCAATGGGAAGCGAAGGAAAATATGATATAACAATAGAGTATGATGGAGCAAATTATACAATAGACCCTTATTTTGAAGATATGTCTGAGGGAAGCTGCTATGTGGCAACAAGCTGCGCAGCTGGTTTTGGTACGATAATATCATTGACTTCAAACGCAAATGCACATGTTTCCTTGAATCCTGATGAATATAACTGGAAAGTCTGCTGCAATAGTACATTAAATACCAATCAATTAGGCAATTATACAACTGTGCTACATCTTGAACAGAGCTCTAACAGCCATGCTGAGCTGAATAATTACAGCTATTACAGCAATAAAATCTATTTAGGAACTGATAATGATGAAGATGAGATTGTGTGTACAAATATAGTTTCAGGAGACTGTCCATCAGATTTTTTCTGCTTTATATCTTTAGAAGAGCAGTACAACTCGCATGTAGGAGAATGTTCTGAATATAATAATAAGGTTTGCTGCAAGATGAGCCTGATAAATTATCCACCTACGCAAGGAATTCCTATATTAAATTCTACTTTTGGAACTAATTACACTGATGAGAACCTTACTGTGTATAACCAGTCAACATCAGATCCTGAAGGAGATTTGGTCAAGAATATAATTGATTGGAAATTAGATGGAAACTCTATTGCTGTGCTGAATATGCCGTTTGAGGGTGGTTCCAGTGACACCTGGACAAGAGACTATTCTGGATATAACAACAACGGAACTGTCTACAATTTATACTGGAATTCAACAGGAGGATATGATAATAAAGGGGCATATGAATTTGATAACAGCAATTCATATATATCGATGCATAACCTCGCAAGCTTGAATTTCTCATCAGGATATTCAGTAAGCTTCTGGGTCAATCCAAACCCACTGACTGCATGGGATGCTCTGTTAGCAAAGGAATTCTATAATGATAATTCTGGATGGTTTATCTATATTTCTGGGACTGACGGAGATATTGAATATGTTCCAAGAGCAGGAAATGTTGGGCTGACAGCAACGGCAGATTTAGAGACTGGGAAATGGACTTATATTGTAACGACACATGACGGAACAACGGCAAAAGTCTATGTGAATGGCGAAGAAAATGCAAGTGGAATATTTACTGCAGTAAATTCCCCGACTAATCTGCTTATTGGGGCCAGACATGGTAATGATGGAACTGGAGTGACTGATTTCTTCAGTGGATTGATGGATGAAGTAAAGATTTTTGATTATGCTTTAACTCCGGAGCAAATCAAAGTTTTATATAATAACAGAACAGACCTTATTGTATCACAAGAAACTTCTATTGGGGATGTATGGCGGGCTTGCATTACGCCAAATGATGGAAACCAAGATGGAAGCACTAACTGCAGTAATGAATTAGAGATAGACGATTACCCTGATACAGATATTGATGGAAGATATGATTACGAAGACAGATTGTACTGGAACACCTCTAATGTTACACAAGTTGGAATTAGCAGTCTAAACATATCATTAAATGGAAATGATACTATTTATGGTGTTGTTGTAAATGAAAGCAAGTATGTTGAGTTCTATGATGCTGGAGATAAATTCCTGAATTTCACATACAACTTTTCAGATTATGTGCTGGATTTAAGCAAAATAACAGTATCAAAACAAGAGGATGGATTAGGATCAAAATATATAGGAATAAATATGAGCCAGCAATTACTAGACAAACCTTGGGTAAATAATACACTAATAGCTGAAGAGCTAGAAGGAGTAAAATACTTATGTGTAAAACAAAATGATACCAATAATGCCTCTGATATGAATGACTGGTGCGGCTATGATGATGAAATAGATTTTACAACATGCATAACAAATCCAACCACAATAAAGGGCATATATTGTGAGCATATAGGAGATAAATTTTATATCACTGGGCATAATGTGCTTGGAGCAGAACAGTTTGTACAAGGATTCGGGCCAGATATACCAGAGTTCAGCGATATAGGGCTAATCGCTGCAGTTATCATAATAGCAGCAGTCATAATATTAAGAAGAAGGAAAATAGAGAGGAATAGAACATTAAAAAACAAAAGAAAAAGAAGCTAACTTGAACTTTTTCTTGCAATGCCTTTGCTTTTCCTTAACCAGTCATATGTAAAATATTCAAATATCAGGAAATACACTGTAAACAGTATCCAACCTGCATTAGAGTGGAACAAGCCAACTGCAAATTCCACTGAATAAACATTGCCTATAACAAAGATTGCATATATCCTTAATATGTTAATAAAGAGCATACCTGCAATACCAATCATATACAGAGGAATCAGTCTTATCTTATTGACCATCTTCCAGTCAACTACAATTATCACTGTAAACAAAAGGATAAATAAAGTCATCCCTTCTATGCCGCTGCACTGCGCTGCTATCTGGGCCCTGAAATTTGGAAGCACCAGCCTAGGGATATTATGGTCTGGAAGCTGAGCGGAAGGAAAAGTAAGCTTAAGCATCGCAAAAACAGATAATGCAACAATCCTTGAGAAAAAACCCCATGTCTTGTAAAACAGAGGATAAAGGTACAAAAATAAAGAGCCGATAGCAAATGAGGTTATTGCCAGAGCCTTAAAATCCCATATAAAATTTATAAGGTATTTAAAGTTGAATATTGCCATCAACAAGAATAAAGTCAGGGAGACTGCAAGAAAATACCATAATGAAAGAAATAACCATTTATTCTCGTACACCAGTACGCTGTTATCTGCCATATATTTATTTAACGCAAAAAAGATTATAAAAGAAAGAATATTAAGCGAAAAGAAGATACCAAAACGCCTGAAGTTAAATGGCTTAATCTTTCTAAGCTCAAGGATAACATATTTGCTTATGAAAAAGAATACAAGAAAAACAACCATCAAAAGCAGAGGAAAATTCTGCGGGATATGCAATAACTCAACAAGATCCAATGTGCCTTTTCCATAATCAACATATATCTTTATTATAAGAGTTTCTATAATAAAAATGACCATAAAAAGGATAGATCTCTCAAGAAATTGGAGACTACCCATATGGTGTAAAAGAAGATTTAATGGATGGATGATCCTTCTGTCTGGTTTTTTCTTAAGTATATTTTTTATTACCTTTTCACTGTGTCCTGTCTTTTTTGAGCCTTTTCTTAAAAATTTACCAAATAAATTTTTAGCACCTTTATCTTTATCTAAAATCTTGACCATAATAACAAAATTAAGTTATTAATATATAAATTTTTTCAAAAAGTGGTGATATTGAAAAGTTATATTAGTGGGTCTCCCCACCTCGTTTTATGACAAATAAAACAGGGGGTTGGGGAGGACCCACAAATGGTAGATTGGAAAAGAGGTATAAATTTGTTGCGGAATTGCTTCCGCAAACAAGGCTTGCCGACTTATTGGCACAAAAACAGCCCACACACATATAAAGTTTGGCAGCATGGCACTATGCTGATATTCTGTAGAAGATATTGTGACTCACTCACAGAATTTGTTGAATGGCTGCCCAATACTAAATTACCAGAATATCTTAATCTAAAAGCAATACCTGATGAAGGAACACTATGCAAAGAGGAAAAGAGGCTAAGGCCAGTCCTGGAAGCTATGGCAATAATGCTTATCTTACCCTTGCTTCCAAAGAAATTTGTCGCATCAGCAGATATGACAGGACTTCAGACAAGAAGAGCCAGCCCTTATTATATCAAGAGGATCTTAGCCTCTTATTCTCGTCGTGGATATGCCAGATTAGAGCTTATATCTTGGAAAAATTTTATTCTTGGCTGGGAACTCAGGTTATTAAGAAAAGATGAGCTGGCAATGCTAAGGTCATTATGGAAAAAACTCAGGAAAAAGCCAACGACAGTAGTTTATGATAAGAAAGGCGATTGTGAACCTTATCATGAATGGCTAGAAGAACAAGGCATAAGAAGCATAGCACCACTAAGAAAAGGAGCAAAAAGAGGCAGAATACGACGTAAACTAATGAAACATTTTCCTAAAAAGATATATAACAAAAGAAACAGGATTGAAAATGTCAATTTTGTATTCAAGAACAAGTATGGAGACTCGCTTAAAGCTTATACACTAAAAGGAAGAAGAGCAGAGATAACAACAAAGATTGTATCTTACAATCTTTGGGCAAGGCTAAAAGCCTTACTCTATGGACTTTTCAATGACACCT
>Ga0172362_10001000_pt1 | contig 23926 bp, 16 predicted proteins | sample LakKivs1_kivu2a2_FD_114534 | JGI IMG/M metagenome (GOLD analysis project Ga0172362, IMG submission 114534) | Sediment microbial communities from Lake Kivu, Rwanda - Sediment s1_kivu2a2 | ecosystem: Environmental > Aquatic > Freshwater > Lake > Sediment | place: Rwanda: Western Province, Lake... | reverse complement strand
TTGGTTACGCTCGACTGGTTACGCTCAACCGGTTACGCTCGGTTGACGCGCAAAGTACGGCATAAAGCCATACGAGCTCGCTAACGCTCGCAAATAACCGATCACGCTCGGTTAATACGCAAGAGCAAACGGAAAAACCAACACAAGGAGGAGTAGTTCGTGGGATTTCACGCAGTGAACATCTCACTTAAATGTTTTAATGCATTTTTTCAAATTAGTTCGTGGGGCTAACAAAGTTATGCCCCACTTAAGTGCTTTCCATCAATGCTTTCGCAAAGGATTGGTGCTTTCCCTTAAGGCTTTTGCAAAGCCTTACTTTCCATTAATGCTTTCGCAAAGGATTAGTTCAAAGCAACCCAGGCGCGCTTTTTGTTTTTATGAATTCTAATAATATATCAAAATGATATATCAAAATGATATATCAAGCAGTTGCATGTCTTCTGTTTTAGCGAGATATTCTGGACTCATAAGAATAAATACTAGTATACAAAATAGAAACATTTATATATCAAAATGATATAATGGCTTTTAGATGCCTGGCAAATCTGATATTAAAACTGATGCAAAAAAAGGCGAACTCATTCATATAAGAGTCGGTGAGCAGCTTAGAAAAGATATAGAAGAATTAATAGAGAAAGGCATTTTTTCAAGTCAGACAGAGCTCGCTCGTGAAGCAATAAGAAATCTAATTCTGAAATATAAGCACCATTACGATTCTGAATCTGAAACTGAATCTCATGATTATAAAAAACCAATGAAGCACACTACAACCAAAAACCAGAAAGTGCCAAGAGAGGAATAGAACAGATGCAGCAGAATAATTTTGAAGAAGGAAGAGCAGAAAAAAATAGGGAGTTTGAAGATAAGCAGAATAAGAATTTAATTTCAAACAACGTGCTATTTGTCTTCGCTCTTTTCTTTGCAGTTATCTCTATCTTTAATTTTTGGAGCATTTACACCTCAATTCCAAAAGAGATGGTGACTGCTCAGGCAACCACCACAAGCATAATCAAACTTTGCGTTGGCAAGCCTTCCTCAACTCTTTTTATTCATCCTAAAAACTGGGAAATCTTAAACGGCACAGAAACTATTATGGCATCAGCTATAAACCCTGCTGGAAATGAATTTGTGAAAAACGTGACTTTCAGGTATGCTCCAGAAGGAGGTCATCTTACCTACATAGGCTTAGATTCAAATGACGGTGATACTATTTATAATGTCTCTTGGGACACTACACCAGTTTCAGATGGAAACTGCATTTACACATTAACAGCAGCTGCCACAACAGAGTGTACAGAATCAACTGCTTCAAGCTTTTTTTTAACAATAAACAATGTTGACGAACCGCCAATCTGGAATAATTATATGAACAATATGACAACAAATTTCTCACTTTTTTCTTCATGGGTGAGAATTCCAAATGCGACGATAGGCAAGCCGAATCTTGGGCTTATAAACTTTTCAGACCTTTATGTCAATTTTGACAATGCTGATCTAGATGCAAATGTAAATGTTTCAAAAAATAACATAAGCATAAAAATAGGCGTTGAGAGATGCTTAAACAAACCTGCAATTCTTACTTTATATAATCTCATCTATATAGCCCCCAGGATTATGTGGAACAGCGAAGAATGTCCGACAACAGTGTGCAGGCTTATCAGTTATGAAGATGGTAACCTTACATTCAGCGTTGCTGATTTTGGAAGCGGACTGTCAACAAGATATTATGCAGCAGAGAACACTTCAGCACTAGTTAAGATATTTGATGATACAGATAATTATACAAGATACATAAGACAAGACGTAAAATTCTATGCCAATTTCACAACAGCTGATCAGTTTGTGCTGAACGGCACAGACATCTTTTGTGAAATAAGCTTCAATCTTACAGGAAATTTCACAACTCCGCTAAATATGAGCTTTAATCCCCTTTCACTTTATTATGAATACAACAGGAGCTTCAACAGCGCAGGCACATTTTATTGGAAAGCATCATGCAATGCAGAAAGCAGGGAACTGGGCATAGTTGAGAAATTAGACAATTTTACCATTACCAACAGAGCGCCCATACTGGTAAGCTTGATTCCAAACCAGACATGGCTTGAGAATGCGATGCTGACAGGACTTGATTTAAATGATTATTTCACAGACCCAGACGAACAAGTACTGAGATATGATAACACTCCTGTTCAAGACATAGCTGTTGATATAAATGTCAGCATAGTTTCTTTAACACCCAGAAGATACTGGCATGGCAACAGGACTGTCATATTTTACGCTTATGACCCTTTCAATCTTAGCGCAGAGAGCAATGAAGTTCAGCTTATTGTTATACATGTGCCGCCTCCTCCTCCGGCTACACAGTCAGGCGCATATCCTGGGGTTGAACCATGTGTTTCGAACTGGAGCTGCACTGGCTTTGGACCCTGCTTGTATACCAACATAAGCGTAAGAAAGTGCTTTGACATAAACTTTTGCGAAGATAACAGGACTAAACCGCAGGAATTCAAGACCTGCTGGTATGTTCCCTCATGCCATGACCTTATCAAGAATGAGAATGAAGAGGGTGTTGATTGCGGAGGTCCGTGTTTGCCTTGTCCCACCTGTTATGATTTAATTAAAAATCAGGGTGAGGAGGGTGTTGATTGCGGAGGTCCGTGTTTGCCTTGTCCCACATGCTCTGACGGCATAAAGAACCAGGGTGAAGAAAGAACTGATTGTGGCGGGCCGTGTCAGCCATGCAGTTACATAGAGATGCCTGCAGTATTCACAAAAAGAACGAGAAATCTGGTTTTGATAATAGCAATACTGTCATTTTTGATAATAATATTCTCTAATAAAACCGTAATATCCAATTTAAGGCGTATTGGGCATAAACTAAGAACTAGAATTTCAAGGTTTTTTGCTAAAATGAAGAAAAAACAAAAAGAAATACCTGAAGAGGAACAGATAAAATATAAAGCGCTTTTAAGGCTTGAAGCCCTGTTAAAATCTATAAAAAAGAAGCCAATTTCAGACTCTGCCAAAGAGCTCTCTTTCATAGTTAGAGTATTCTTCAAGGAAATGTTTGCCTTAAAATACGAATTCACCAGCACAGAGTTTGCTGATGAGATAAAGAAGACAGCCTTGGACAAGAACATGAAGATACTTCTTGTTAGTTTCTTCAGCAAGATAGAGCGCATGGAATTCAGCAGATTTAGAATAGAAAAGCATGAGCTTGCAAAAATGGTGCATCAGGCAAGAACAATAATAATTGCTTTGACAAAAGAACTGGCTGAGATTAGGGAAAAAGAAAAAATTGAAAAGAGAGAGGAAACAAAACAGCAAAGGAGAGAACCATTTGTTCAGGGTTCTAAGGCAATACCGACAAAAAATCCTCTCACAAGAATAATAAACAAACTATTCAAACCATTTTCAACAGAAGCAGATGAAAAAAGAGCAATAGCTCAAAAACTAAACAACATAAACACCCTTTTGTTCAATGCTGAATATGCTCTCAATAGCGGAAGAATAAAAAATGCAATGGCCGACTATGAAAGAATAATTGCCATTTATAATAGTCTGCCTGTTGAAGAGAAGGAGAACGTTCATCTAAAAATAATTAACTTCTATAGAAGACTGGATGCTGAGCTGCACCATAAAAACATAGGCGGAAAAGTCATCAGAAAGAAGCTAACGGATTATCATTCTGGATTTCACTCAGCAAAGAGAAACATATTCGGACTGCATTCAAGGCACTTCAACAGGACAATTCTGCTTTTGCTGCTTATTGCATTTTCATTCCTCGTCCCAAAAATACTTCCATTTCTACTTGAAGGAAGACTTCCAATAACTGGCTATGGATTTGTATGCACTGGAGACATATGCTTTGAGCCGTCGCCCCCTGATGTTGTCACATACCAAGGAAACGAGACTGTGATTTATGTAAATGTCACAAATCCAAGCAATGTAAGCATCAACTTCACAACAACAGTAGATAATCCTCTATTCAAGAGCATAATCACAATTAATAAGACAACCGGAAAAATAAACTTCACTCCAACAAATGATCAAGTCGGCCCTCATATAGTTCAGATTGCTGTATATAACATCAATACCGGCGGACTGGAGGATTTGAAAGAACCAACCTATACTGTACTGAATGTAAATGATGCCCCAAATATAACCTCTTGGTATCCTTTAGAAAGCGCTCCAAGTGTGGCTGAAAATTATAGCCTGGGCTTCATGTTCAATTATACTGCAAGCGACCCAGATATAATCTATGGAGACAGTCTTTCATCATTCTGGTATTTAGACGGGCAGTTAAATTTAACTAATCAGACAAACTTTGATTATTATCCTGACTTCTGCAGTGCAGGTTATCATAATATAACCGTTGTAGTTCAGGATATTGCAGGGCTTACTGACTTCCATTATTGGAATGCAAATGTGAGCAATGTGAACAGAGCGCCTGTGTTCAATAAAACAATAAGCAATTATTCATGGGAGGAAGATTCAAGCATTACAGATGCTTTTGATCTTGACGAATACTTCTATGATTTGGACAATATCCAATGCACAAATTCAAACAAGGATAATATTACTTACACAGCAACACTATCTTCTGGAGGCGCTCCTTCAATAATCATAAGCATAGATTCAACCACGCATACTGTCACTTTTTCTGCTTCCGCAAACTGGTGCGGACAGGAGAGCATTGTTTTCCTTGCAAATGATTCTTACAATGCAACGCAGAGCAACAATGTTTCCTTGAACGTGAGCTGTGTGGCAGACGCGCCTGTGCTTTCCCATATAGGAAATCAGTCTGCGAGAGCAGAAGTCAATTTTGTAAAATGGCTTAATGCAACTGATGCCGATACCTCCCATGGAGATTTGCTTACATTTGCAATAAACGACACTTTATTATTCACAATAACAACAACAAATTCAACAACTGCAACAGGGCTTATTAACTTTACACCATCTTCTGGGCAAACAGGAACATATTATTTCAATATAAGCGTTAAGGACAGCACAAATCTTGAGGATTTTGAGCTGATAAGTTTCACAACAAGTCCCAACAACGCTCCTGTATTAGAACCGATTGCTGACCAGAGCAAATACCAGAATGAAAGCTTCATAATGCAGCTTAATGCAACTGATCCTGACGGCGACAATGTAACCTATTCCTATGCAACAAGCAATTTCCCGAGTTTCAGCATTTCAAGCAGCGGACTGATGAGTTTCTCTTTCGTACAGGCAGATGTCGGAAACCACAGCGTAACTGTAACAGCAACTGATTCCTGGGGTGCGACAAATTCTTCAACATTCAACTTTGAAGTTAAGGATGTCAATGCAGCTCCTGTGCTTGACAGCATAAACAATAAGAGGGCAAAGACAAATCACACTTTCCTGCTTTTCATCAATGCAACTGATGAGGATATCGGTTATGGCGATTCACTCATTTTTGGTTTAAATGATACAACCCTTTTCAATTTAAGTTCCTATGATGAAAATACTTCACTAATCAACTTTATACCAACAGAGGCTCAAATAAATGATTATTACTTGCTTGTGAATGTGACAGACTCAAAAGGGCTTACAGACACTCAAACTTTCAAACTCACAGTTGATAAAAATGCAGCGCCAACAATTAATATTAGTGTGTTAAACGCTACTGAAAATGAGAATGTTCTTTTTGACCTCACTACATACACTACAGATCTGGATAATGATCCATTAACCTATACTTACTTGCTGATAAATGAGACAAATACGACATTTCCACACTTTAACCTGACAGCTTCAGGCATTATAGCATTCACTTCAAACAAGAGTGATGTTGGAAGTCATCTGATAAATGTAACAGTTTCAGACGGAGAAAACTCAACAAGCACAACAATAAACTTTACAATCTTTGAAATTGACAATCCTCCTGTGCTTGACGCAATTGGAAATCAGACTGCTCATGAGGATGTTTTGTTTACGCTCCAACTGAATGCAACAGATGTAGAAAATGACACTTTAGAATTTGTATATGCAATAATAAACAGTACATTTCCTAACTTCAATCTCTCTGCTATTGGCTTAATAAATTTCACACCAGCTTCTGCTGATGTAGGAAACCATACTATGAATATTACTGTGAGGCAAACTCTAAACCATTCACTAAGCGATTCTGAAGTGATACTCTTTAGCGTGCTTCATGTGAATCATGTTCCAAACATCACATCTTACATGCCATCTTACAGCAATTTTAGCATGTATGAAAATCAATCAATAAGGTTTAACCACACTTCTGAAGATTTTGACAATGACACTCTCCAATACAAATGGCTTGTGGATTCTGTTTTACAAAATACTTCGCAAAACTGGACTTACACCCCTGATTTTAACTCTGCCGGACTGCGCAATATAACCTTAATAGTTAATGATACATTTAACATAACAACGCATTCATGGAATGTGACTGTGATGAACATCAATCGGCCTCCCATATATGGTGTATATTCAGAATCCTCATCTGGATTCGCAAACGGCACTTTCAACCAGACAAATCTGACAACAGGAGTGCGGCTTGCAACAAATGCATCATATTACTCTTCAGGCTTCTTCATTTCGCAGATACTTGACTTTAATGCATACAACACAAACTATCCTGAAATAAATTTCTCAAGAATAAACTATAGCGCCACAATTCCAAATGGAACTTCGGTCATCATAGGAATAAGGACTTCAGAAGATGCGAGTATCTGGAGCAATTGGACTTATTACGGGCAGAACAGTTCTGTAATAAATGGCACGAGCAACAGATACTTGCAGTACATGCTAAATCTTACAACTAATGACACAAATCAAACTCCGATCGTGACAAGTGTGAGCATAGAGTATGCTATAAGCAACATGAGCTTTCCACAGAATGTGAATCCGTGGTGGGTTTACCTTAATCATTTCTTCAAAGATCCTGACAATGAGAATTTAACATACAACTACTCAATAATATCTGGAAGCAGCATACTCGCTATAACAATTGCAAACAGCAGAGTGCAGCTTAAGCCAAGCGACTATGGAAGTGCAGTAATAAAATTCAATGCAACAGACCCCTACAATTCCACTGTGGAGAGCAACACAATCCTGCTAAATATAGAAAAGGTTGAGAGCAATGTTCCACAAATTGTGAGTGGCGGGGGAGGCGGCTTTTCCACAGTTATAAAGGAAAAAATCAAAGAAACTCCATATGCTTTAGACATCATTGTTCCAGAGCCGATTACAATGTACAGGAATGACACAATAGTTGCGCCCATAAAGATTGTGAACACAGGAAATGTTACTCTTGAAAACATAGAACTTGTAGCATCTTCTGAAAACAAGAATTTGAAACTTACCCTTACCACAAACAAGATTGAAAAACTTGCCAAAGGAGAGGAGATAAAGACAAATCTGATTATAGAATCGTATCAGACCTTCGGCTCTTATGAAGTAATAATAACTGCTAATGTCAATAAGCCGAAGTTTAGTGAGACAAATAAGATATTCGTCAATTCAATTGAATTAGGAACTGAAAGTGAAAAAGAGCTCAATACAAAAATAGTCTACACTCAGGACCTGCTGGCATCAAACCCCGAATGCCTTGAGCTTACTGAATTCCTTGACGAAGCCAAAAAATCAATTGAAAGCCAGCAGTATGCTAAAGCGACTCAGCTTTTGGATTCCACAATAAGAAGCTGTAAATACCTTATCACAGAAAAAACGCGGGTTTATGAAAAGCCGTCAAGATTTTCATTTTTCCTGAACAAGAACCTTATGATTGGAGCGGGAATAATCGCTTTAGTGCTGATTTTAACAATAGCGATATACGGCTATAATAAAAGAAGATTTATTTAGGCTAATTATTTTTTTTATTATATATAAAGAATACCTTGTTCTTTAGGGCATGGGTATTGCTTTCCTCTCTAAATTTTTTCTGGTTCTTTAAATTAAGTTGAATTAACTCTTTTGCTTGACTAAGTTATCTCATGATACCTCGCCCTTTAGGGCGGGAGATCCATTTATTTATATTAGTTGTCTTTCATTGCCTAAGTTGTTTTTTTCAAACTGTTTTTTCAACTCAAGAATATTCTGACTTTAAGAAACACCTCAGCTTTAACAGGAAGTATTTATTTTCTATCTACCATTATTTTTCTGTTATTGTACTGCCAGTAGCACTTAGAAATTTTTTATAGAATTCAAGTATTTCTGCATAAATCTTTTTCTTTGAATCACGAGGCAGCATTGCATATTCAGCATTGATTTTTTCATAGAGTTCTGCAGCTTCTTTGTATTTCTTTAATTCAAGACTCTTGTGAGCAGCCAATAATAAATCATATATTTCCTCCATTTGTATATCTTCTATTTTTGCATATTCTCCTTTTTCACCTATGTTATATAGTGATGCTGTCAGCTTTGCTTTTTCCTTGGTCTTAGAAGTTTTTAAAATATTCTTTATTGAAAATGTTTTGAGAGCAGCCTTTTCCTTTAACCGAATCTCTGCTCTGATATCAGAAAGCAGTTCTTTGAAGTCTTTTGACACTGAAAGAATTTTCTTCCTTGAAGGAGCAATTCCGCTGAATTCTAGTAGTGAGATTTCATTTAAGAAGTCAAATATTCGTTTCTTCAAGGCGTCATCAATTTTTTTCTTTGCAAGTTCTGCAGACAATTCTTCATAAGTAAACTTGTATTTAACTCCAAAAAAGCTTGAGAAGAACTTTTTTGTGATGTGGGAAAGCTGTATCACATTATCTTCTGGGAGGTGCTTTGAGAGATTCTTTTCCAGCACATCTATCTTATGCAATGCATTCCCAATAATGTTCTCTTTAATTTCTGCTGCGCGAAAATGTTTTGCCTTTTTCATGCTTTCCTCTTTTTTCCAAACGAATTCTTTGTATTAATTTTTGTATTTAAATCTATCGAGCCAAGAGTTACTCTTTTTAAGTGGGACAATAAAAATTTATATTTGACGGACAAGGAAAAAACTATGCAGGAACTAAAGACAGTTATATCAAATGACAGAAGATTCATAAATTCACTAAAAGAAGAAATATCAAAAATAATAGTAGGACAAGAACAGGTTCTTGACGGCTTTATAAGAGCCTTATTGTCAGACGGGCATGTGCTTATAGAAGGAGTGCCCGGACTCGCAAAAACATTGATGATAAGGGCGCTTGCAAAAGTAACCGCCTGCAATTTTTCAAGGATACAATTCACTCCAGACCTTCTTCCAACGGACATAATAGGACTGACTGCCTATGACAAGGAAAAAGGCTTCTATGTAATAAAAGGGCCGATATTCAGCAATATGGTGCTTGCAGACGAAATAAACAGGGCTCCACCAAAAGTGCAGTCTGCTCTTCTCGAATGTATGCAAGAAAAACAGGCAACCATAGGCAATGAAACCTTTCACATGCCACTGCCCTTTTTTGTGCTGGCAACGCAAAACCCTTTGGAAAGCCTAGGAACCTATCCATTGCCAGAAGCACAGATGGACAGATTTCTCTACAAGTTAAATATTAGTTATCCAACCCTCGATGAGGAATCTTTAATACTCAAGAAAAACATAACTCTGCAAAAATTTGAAAGCTTTGAATTAAAGAGCGTGCTCTCTCCAGAAAAGCTGATTAAGATGCAGACTGATGTAAAAAGAGTGTATGTTGACAAGAAGATAGAAAAATACGTTGTGGACATTGTTGATGCAACAAGGCATCCTGAGAAATACAGAATACAGCAGGGCAAATACATTGAATGGGGTGCTTCTCCAAGAGCATCGATAGGCATATACATTTCTGCCAAGGTCCAAGCTTTGCTTGAAAGAAAAACATTTGTGATTCCACAATATGTAAAGGATGTAGCTGCTGATGTGCTGAGGCATAGGATAATGGTCAATTACGAAGGACAGGCAGAGGGAATAACTTCTGACAAGATAATATCAGAGATTCTGGAAAAGGTAAACATACCGTGATGGTTAATTTTATTGTAAAGTGGCTAAGATTAATGTAAAAAATAATTTTAATATCTGGCCTGCCTAAAATCATTAATCAATATCATTACCAGACATTTGTATCAAACAACTTTAAAGCACAACTCAATTGTAATAAGTCAATTGTAATTAATAATAATTCAGAAATGCAATAATTAAAATAATTAAACATAATAAACAAAATATTTCAGTTAAACATTCCATATTTTAATCCTTAAGGGTTCAAAAATGTATGAACTAAAGCTTAATTTCAAGCCGCTTCTAAAACAATTGGAGATTTATACAAAAAAAGAAGCCCAGGGTTCGCTCTCCGGAAGCTACCTCAGCAGAATAAAAGGAAGAGGGTTAGAATTTGATTCATTTAGACAGTATACTTCAGCAGATGATGCTTCCAGAATAGACTGGAAGGCAAGCATTAGAGCACAGGAATTGCTAATAAAAGAGTTTATGGAAGAAAGAAATGTAGAAGTTATCTTTCTGCTGGATGTGAGTTCAAGCATGTGCTATGGTTCAATAGAAAAATCAAAGAGTGAGTATGCAGCTGAACTCATAGCAGCACTTACTTTTGCAATATTGCGTGCAGGAGATTCTGTGGGGCTTGTCATGTTCACAGACAAAATTGTTAAGGAGATTCCTGCAAACAGCGGAAGTAAACAATACTACATCGTGCTGAAGGCACTCAGCAATCCCAATTTTTATGAAGGAAATTTTGATTTAAACTCCGTAATCACAAATGTTGTCAGAAAGCTGAGAAAAGGGGCTGTTGTAATTGTTGTTTCTGACTTCATAGGATTAAAATCTGAATGGGAAAACTTAGTAAGGCTTGCATCAAAAAAATTTGATTTCATAGGAATCATGATAAGAGACCCTCTGGATAATGAGATGCCATTCGGCATCGGACCTGTAGTGATTTCAGACCCATATTCTAATGAAGAGATTGCCTTTGACGGAGACAGAATAAAAGATAACTATTCAAAAATCAACATTGACACAATAAAAGCACTGCACAATACTTTCATTAGAAGCGGAGGAGGATTTCTCCAGCTTACAACAAACAGTCCATTTACGAACCAAATAACAATTTTTTTTAAAGAGAGGAAAAGATTGAAATAAAAATATAATAATATTAAATAATAAACATAATAAAATTATAATCATATTATTCGTAATAATGTCTTTAATAAAATCTGTAGTAATATCGATAATTGACGATATTAATAATTGATGATAATATCAAATAATTAAGACTGAAGTGATTAAAATTGAATAAATTAAGATTAAAAACAGATTAAGATTGAATAATCAGGATTGAAATAATGATGGTGAACAGAATAAAATGGAAATAGTTTTTACAAACCCTGCGAATCTCTGGATGCTTGTGACCATACCGCTGCTGATAATAACGCATTTTTTTGTATTAAGCGCTCTAAAGATAAGGGCTTTCAGGTTTGCAAATTTTGAAGTGATAAAGAGGATAGTGGGTCCTGTAGGCAATGAAAGAAATGTGCGTATGATTTCAAGCAATACACTGCTTTTTTTGCTGAGAGTTTTTGCTTTATTGTTTCTGATACTGGCAGCAGCAGGCATCACACTGTGGTATCAGGGCAGAGGCTCTAAATTCAGCTATGCAATAGCCATAGACGCCTCCTCAAGCATGCTGGCAACTGACATCTCGCCAAACAGGGTTGAAGCAGCAAAAAATGCTGCAGAACTATTTGTAAAACAACTTTCAAAAGCTAAAGTCGGTGTAATAGATTTTGCAGGGGCAAGCTTTGTGAAGCAAACAATTACAGATGATATGTCAAGCGCGAGAGCATCCATATCAAACATAGAAGTTGAGAATGTCGGAGGAACTGCAATAGGAGATGCAATAATAACTTCAACAAACATGCTGGCACAGGAGGACAATGCCAGGGTCATAATTCTCATCACAGATGGCCAGAACAATGTGGGCGCTGACCCAAAAGAGGGAATCGAGCATGCCAATAATGAAAATGTTGTTATCTACACAATAGGCATCGGCTCTGAACAGGGTGGCACTTTCATAAAGACAGAGCTGGTGTCAAAATTAGATGAAGAAACATTAAAAATGATTGCAGAGCAGACGGGCGGCAGGTATTTTAGAGCAGCTGACGAGGAATCACTACAAAACGCTTATGCGGAGATAGCGGCAGTCTCAACACAGAAATTATCTTTAAAGCTTTCAGCCCCTTTCATACTGGTTGCAATAATACTAATCTTTATTGAATGGACATTGCTGAATACAAAATACAGAACATTGCCATGAATAATTAAAAATACTTCTTTTTATAATTTTTTCTTATTATTGTCTGTGCACATATCTTTTTAACTCATACTTCTTGCACTCATGATTTTTTAATATTTTTTAATAATTAATCTTTTTTTCTTTTTGTCATGGCGATGCTAAAATTTCGTCGCAATACAAATTTAGCATATACTCTATTTACACACTTAATATTGGTAATAAAAAATAGAATCAAATTTGACATAAACAGATTTCTAAGCTGTATAAAACACTTAGTTCAGAATTCACCCAGCTTTCTCTGTTCCCTCATTTCCTTCTGAAGCTTCCAGGGAGCCCAAGATTTCCTGAAGTGCCTTGAAAATAGAGGATTGTGCCAATGCTCTTCGACAAATTTCTGAGTTACTGGATCAGAAGGGTATCCTGAGCCGAAATCAATTCCAATTTCTTCCTTTATTTTTTCTATCTCACTGTCTCTTATTACTTTTGCAAGGATTGATGCAGCGCTCACAACAGGATAGTTGAAATCTGCCTTGTGCTCTGCTCTTATTACTGTCTCTTTCTTTATCAGATTTCTTTTTATATAATTCTCATAGGATTTGGTGTTTGGATTTGGGCAGTCCAGGATTGCTTCATCAGGGTTTAAGAAATTTATTATCTCTGCGGTTTTTTTTGCTTCAAGCCAGTTGAGCTTGTTTTTTGATACAGCCCTGTCAATTTCTTCCGGCATTAAAATTATGCTGTAATAGTTGTGCACAAACTCTTTTATCTTTTTGAAGAGCTGTTCTCTCTGCTTTTTTGTCAGCAACTTTGAGTCCTTTACTTCCATTGCCTGCAATGTTTTCTTTTTATCAGCATCTATTACAATGCCGCATATCACCATGGGTCCGATTACAGGACCTCTCCCTGCTTCATCCACACCGCACAGATATTTCATAAAACGAGGAATTGCAGCATTTGTTTTTAAAATTATCTGCCTAGGTTCAAAATAACTCTAAAATTGTTATAATATACCACTAAATAGTGATTAAAATAGAAAAATTTAAATAGGGGTTATTTCTCCAATAATATACCTTAATGAGGAATGATAAAGAATGTTAGAAGATGTTATAACACTGGTTCTTGCTGGAGGAACTGGCACGAGACTGATGCCGCTTACAGAAGTAAGGGCAAAACCAGCAGTTCCATTTGGAGGAAAATATAGAATAATAGATTTTACGCTAAGCAACTGCATAAACTCCAAACTTTTCAAAATATATGTGCTGACCCAATATAAGTCACATTCTCTAAACAATCATCTTGCTTACGGCTGGTCTTTTTTTCCAAGAGCGCTTGACCAGTTCATTGAAAATGTGCCCGCGCAAATGAGAACTGGTGAAACATGGTATTTGGGCACAGCAGATGCTGTAAGGCAAAATATTGATTTGATAAAAAGATGGAGCCCTAAGCACGTGCTAATACTTTCAGGAGATCACATATATAAGATGGACTACAGAAAGCTGCTTGATTTTCATGCGGAAAAAGGAGCAGATCTCACTATATCTGCAGTAAGAGTGCCTGTCAAGGAAGCTAGTGATTTTGGAATCATACAGACAGACAAAACACAAAAAGTCATTGATTTCGAGGAAAAGCCAAAAGAGCCCAAGCCGATGCCTGAAAACCCAAATTTTGCGTTCTCCTCAATGGGTATTTATGTATTTAATTATGAAACTCTTGAAAGAGTGCTTCAAGGAAATGAAATGGATTTTGGGAAGAACATAATCCCGAAAATGATTAAAACTGACAGGGTTTATGCTTTTGATTTCAACAAAGACAATAAAATAAGCGACTATGAATACACAACAGAAAATGGAAAGAGGAGGAAAATACTTAAGGAAAGAACAGAAGATTCCGGTTATTGGAGAGATGTTGGGACATTAGCTGCTTTTTGGAATGCCAACAAGGATTTGGTGGGCATAAAACCTGAATTCAATTTGTATGGAGAACTCTGGCCTATACACACTTACCAAACGGTTCGACCTCCTACAAAAACTGTTTTTGACGAACCAGGCAGAATAGGAGAGGCAATAAATTCGCTTGTATGCGAAGGAGTTATAATAAGCGGTTCAAGAATTGAGCAATCAATAGTTTCTTCCGGAACATATGTTCATAGTTATTCTGATATAATTGCTTCTGTGATTATGGGAGGAGACCCAGGCAAGGAAACATCAATTGGAAGATACTGCGAAATAAAAAATGCAATAATAGACAAGAATGTTGAGATCGCCCCAAACACAACGATTGGATATAATATTAATGAAGACAAACAGAGAGGATTCACAGTTGCAGAATTGGACGATAAAGGCAGCTATATCACAGTAATTAGGAAAGGAAGTATTATCAAATAATTTAATCTCCCAATTTAATCTGCTTTTTACTCTCCCCTGTACTGCATCTTTTTTTGTTCTGACAATTCCGATGAACTGATTCCAGGCATTGCCTCTCCAAGTTCATGCCAATCCTTAATGACATTTTCTGGACAATCCCAGTAAGTAGTTGCTGCAACTATGGCTTGTGCTGTTTTTTTTGGCTCTGCTGATTTAAATATTCCAGAGCCGACAAAAACCCCGTCAGAGCCGAGCTTCATCATTAGGATGGCATCAGCAGGTGTTGCTATGCCGCCTGCAGCAAAATTCACAACAGGCAGAGTGTTAAATCCTCTTTTGTCATAGCATATATTTGCCACTTCGCGCACAAGATTTTCTGTAACCCCGTATTCTAAAGCAATTTCTTTCAAGAAGTTGTTCTTGATTTTATTCATTACATATTTTCCAAGATTCAAATAGCTTCCGACAAGCGCATCAATTGTATCTTCAGCATTTCTCTGCTTTAGGCTATTCAATGCTTCAACTGGCATTTTATTTTCTCTGAAAAATTTCAGGAGCTCATCATACAAGCCAAGTATTCCCTTCTGTTTGTAGTAATTATCCAGCTTGAGCATGCCGGCAATATTTGCAATGCTTTTAACAACGGAATCAGCGTTTCTCGATTCAAGCCAAGTTACAAAATCTTTAACTTCACCATAATTATTTGTTTTTTTCTTATCTGCACTCCCTTTTAAGTAGAGCTCAATTTCATTATATCCTGCCAGCAGTGCAATCTCTCTCCTTATTGTGCGCATATGGTAAACCGCCTGGTTTATGTCACCTGTGCCTGCTTCGCCCTTTGTCCTTATCATGGAAGCACCTTCTTCTATTCTTCGTAATGCTTCTCCAAGATTACGAGCGCCGCATACAAAAGGAATTTTGTATTTGTTTTTGTCAATATGATATTCATTATCAGCAGGAGTCAGCACTTCTGATTCGTCAATAAAGTCAATACCCTCTCCAATAATAGATTCTATGTCTGCCTCGCCATAATGCCCAATCCTGACTTTTGCCATAACAGGAATGCTTACTGCTTCCATAATCTCTTTTATCTTGTCTGGCTGGGCCATCCTCGCGACTCCGCCTTCTTTCCTGATATCAGCAGGTACTCTTTCTAACGCCATCACAGCAACACCACCTGCTTCTTCAGCTATTTTCGCCTGTTCTGCACTTATTACATCCATTATCACTCCACCCTTGAGCATTTGAGCAAGTCCTCTTTTAACATTAACAGTTCCCTTTTTCCTTTCTGACTCTTCGTTTTCAGGCATATTTTTCACCCCGCATTGATTTTTATCTCACCTATGTATATATTAAATTTTATTCTTTTAATAGTTTTCTTAAAGAATATGGCTTTTGTTGATTTTTATAAATTAAAAATCGTTAAAATATTTTCTGTCAAAATATGTTTTGAATCGCTTAAAAACAAAAAATTTAAAAATAGTAATGTGGCTATATAGCAATTTAAATACATTTTAAAAGATATGTCTAACTTGATATAATAAAAATTGCCTGGTAAAATAAAAATGGAGCTAATGCATAGAAAGTTCAGGAGCAGGCTGCAGATACTAATACTAAAAAAACTTCTAAAAGAAGACTTCAGCGGCTATGATTTAATTAAGCACATTAATGAAGAAACCGGTTGCTGGAAACCAAGCGCAGGCTCTGTTTATCCTTTATTAGGAGCACTTTTGGATTCAAATTTGGTTAGTGTCAAGAAGACAGGAGAAAAGAGGTTTAAAAAATTTTATTCTCTCACAAGCAAGGGCAAAGATTTTGTTAAAGGAGTATTGAATGAGAAAAATTTAAAGAAAAAATGTGTGGGAGAAATAATGCTCAACGTTATAATCTTGAGGCATCTTGGATTAATTTCAAAAGAAAAAACAGATGCCATAAAAAAGTTGTTGTTATAGAATCTATCATGAAAATATATTTATCATGAAAATTATTTATCATAAAAATATTCAAACATGAATTAAATACCTGCGCTGAGGAAAAAAGAATGAAACAAAAGCCGATTATAGAATTAAGAAATATATGGAAAATATACCAAATGGGAGAAGCAAACGTGTATGCATTGCGTGGAATGAATTTAAAAATCAATAGAGGAAAATTTATCGCGATAATGGGGCCTAGCGGCAGTGGAAAGTCAACTGCCATGAACATGATAGGATGTCTTGATAGGCCCACTAAAGGAACAGTTCTCCTTGATGATAAAGATGTATCAAAGATGAATGAGTCAACCCTTGCTCAAATAAGAGGGAAAAAAATAGGATTTATTTTCCAGCAGTTCAATCTTATTAATACTTTTAATGCAATTGAGAATGTGATGCTGCCTCTTATGTTTCAGAACATTCCTAGACAAGAGCAGCTGAGCAGAGCAAAAGAACTCTTGAATTTAGTCGGGATGGGTGCACGAGCAATGCATAGACCTTCTGAACTCTCAGGAGGTGAGCAGCAGAGAATTGCAATTGCCAGAGCTCTTGCAAACAATCCTGAGATGATACTTGCAGATGAGCCAACAGGCAACCTTGATTCAAAGACAGGCACAGAAGTGATGGAGTTGATAAGAAAATTGAATTTAGAGAAAAATAAAACAATAATTCTGGTTACACATGACAAGAATCTTGCTAAATATGCTCAAAAAATACTATACTTAAAAGATGGTTACATAGTAAAATCTTTGTCAGGAGATTAATGGTAAATTTTGATTAAAATAAACATCTAAACAAAAAATATGAATAAAAGGGTGAGAACATGGAAAAAATATTTAATGAATTAAAAACAAAAAATATTTGCGGAATATCTGAAGTAAAACTGATATCAACTTTCTGTCTGCTTTCAATCATATTTTTGATATTTGCAACAGCAGCGTCTGCCACATCTTATGTTGCTTCTCCTGAAGGCAGGGCAATAAGAGTTACGCTGATAAATCAGGAGCCGAATCCTGTCGATACAGGGCAATATGTCAAACTTAGATTCAGAGTTGAAAATATAGGCACTGACACTGCGAAAAATGTGGTGTTTGAAATAATGCCGAAATTCCCATTTTCATTGGATCCCGGAGCTGATGCTAAAAAGGAGATAGGAACATTAGAAGGGGTTCAGACAGGCAATGAAGCAGCGGAATTAGAATACAGATTAAGGGTTGACAAAACAGCAGTTTCTGGCAGCAATGAAATAGTGCTTAGGTATAATATTGACAGCGGGAACTGGATTCAACTGCCTGCATTTAATGTGAGCATCAGAAGATATTTCCCTGGACTGTCAATAGAATCTGTAAGCTTACAGCCCGAATATATTGCTCCAGGCAGTCAGGCAAATCTGAGTATACAGATTAAAAATCTTGCAGATTCTTTTATGAAAGACATTTCTGTGAGCATAAACCTTTCATCTTCAGCAACACCATTTATCCCCATAGGCTCTGGAACAGAGAGGAAAACATACCAGATAATGCCTGGCGAAGAAAAGACTTTCGCATTCACGCTATTGGCATCTCCAGACGCTGCACTTGGAATCTATAAAATTCCTCTTTTGATAACATACAAGGATGATGCAAACAATAATTACTCAAAATCCGACATTATTGGCGTGATAGTTGATTCAGAACCGGTAATAAGCGTTAACATCTACAACACTGCACTATATACCAGCGGAACAAAAGGAAAAGTAACATTCAAGATAGTAAATTCAGGCTCTGGAAATGCCAATTTCCTTACAATGAAAATCAAAGAATCCAAAGATTACAAAGTTCTTTCTGATAGCGAGGAATATGTTGGAGAGCTTTCTTCTGATGATTACGACACTATCGATTTTACAATGTTCATAGAGAAAACAGATAAGGATTACATGATTATTCCTGTGACATTGGACTTTTCTGATACCATAGGAAATCATTACGAGAAAGATTACGAGGTAAAAATGCCTTTGTATTCTTCCTATGAACTCAAGAAATATGGGCTGAGCAAAGGCAACAGCAGCATAGGCATTGTTATAATGCTGTTTATAATTGTAGCAGGCATCCTTATCTATAGACAACGACGGAAAATAAAACACGGCAAAAGCGCAAAGCACGATTAAAACTATGATGTGTATGTAATTATTTTTTTTAATTATTTTATCTGTTTGTTTTTTAATTTTTTATTATTATTTAATTATGTTATTTAATTATGATTTAATTAATTCATTCAATAATTATTAGTTATTTTTTATTTTTAATAATTATTTATTTTTTTATTTTTCGTAATTTATTTTTTAATTATCATTTATTTTATTTTTTATAATTATTTAATAATTTATTTTTATTATTTATTTTATTAATCATTAACCATAGTCAAGCTGCTTAATGTTAAATGTGTGGTGAATATAGTGATAGGGCAATACTTCGCTTTTGCAGTTAAATGGCTTTTGAAGAGAAGGCTTAGGTCTTGGCTTACAATCTTAGGCATTTTCATAGGGATTGCAACTGTTGTTTCGTTGATAGCATTGGGTCAAGGCGTCAAAATAGTTGTTGAAGAGCAGTTTGCACAGCTTGGAACAGATAAGCTGTTAATAAGCCCCGGCGCAGGATTTACTTCATCTTTTGCACAGGGAAGTTCTATTCTAACAGAAGATGACCTGGATGTTGTTAGAAAAACAAAGGGAATTGAAATTGCCGGAGGAATGGTTTACAAGGTATCTTCTGTTGAATACAAGAACCAATTAAAATACACTTGGATTACGGGAATACCTGTCGATGATTCTGCAAGAGTTATAGAAGACATGCAAAGCCTGAAGATAAAAGAAGGGCGCATGCTAGAAAAAGGGGACACTTACACAGCAGTAATTGGAATTCTGCTCTCAAAAGAAAATGAATTTTTTAAAAAGCCAGTAAGTGTCGGGGACAGGATAAAGATAGGCAATGCCTATTTCAAAGTTTCAGGAATAATGGACACGATAGGAAACCCCCAAGATGATAGTCAAATACTGATACCCATTGAGCAGGCAAGGGACATCTTTAACAGTAAAAAAGCGCTCGATATGATAATAGCAAAAGTTCAGGCAGGGGATTCTCCTGACAAAGTTGCAGAATCTGTAAAAAAAGAACTGAGAAGGTCCCGCCATTTAAAAGAAGGAGATGAGGACTTCACAGTCCAAACAACAGCACAACTTATGTCATCTTTTAACATTATCCTGACTGCTGTTCAGTTTGTACTCATAGGAATTGCCGCTATTTCCCTGATTGTTGGCGGCATTGGAATCATGAATACTATGTATACTTCTGTTTTGGAAAGAACCAGAGATATTGGTGTTATGAAAGCAATAGGAGCTAAGAATTCTGACATACTCCTGTTGTTTATTCTTGAATCAGGGCTTTTGGGGCTGGTGGGTGGGATAATCGGCATTCTTTTTGGAATTGCAATAAGCAAGCTAGTTGAAAGATTTGCAACAATTGCACTGCAAACGAACATGCTTGTTCCGCATTTTTCACCACAGCTGTTAGTTGGAGCATTGCTTTTCTCTTTTTTAATAGGCACGGCATCTGGACTGATACCGTCTATGCAGGCATCCAGAATGAGCGTAATAGACAGCATAAGATACAGATTGTGAATTAAGATTAAACTATGAATAAAGACCATGGACGATGCAAGATATAGAGTAGTCAAAGATAAAAGCAGAAATGATGAAATAGCTAAAATGAAATCAAAAATGATGGAAGAGTTAAAATGATAGCAGAATCATTTAGAATAATAATAAGATACATAAAAGGAAGGAGAACTAGGAGTTTTCTCACAATCATAGGCATCTTTATAGGAATCGCAGCTGTTGTGGCATTAATCTCATTAGGGCAAGGATTGCAGAATGCAGTGAACTATCAATTCTCTAAGATAGGCTCAAACAGAATAATAATTGGCCCTGCAGGCGCTATTGCAGGCCCGACATCTTCTGGACTTACAACTGCAAAACTCTATGAAAAAGATGTTGATACAGTAAAAAAAGTCAATGGGGTTGAGTTTGCAACAGGCATTTACTCTTCTATAGAACTGGTTTTTTTTAAAAATGAAAAAAAATACATTCCGATATTGGGTTTGGATAATGATGCTGAAACAACCAAATATGTAGAAAAAATAGGGCTTTATGATATTGAAAAAGGCAGAAACCCCAGACCTGGAGAGAAATACAAAGCAGTTTTGGGCAATAAGGTTGCAGAAGAGGCATTTGACGAAAAAGTAAATGTCGGCGATTCAATAAAAATAGGGGGAATAGATTTTGAGGTTATAGGAATACAATCGCTGATAGGAACAGGCGTTCAGGACCGAATTATTAGGATACCAAAAACAGCATTGAATGAAATACTTTCAATATCAGAAGAGGTCTCTTCCATTGTGGTTACTGTAAAAGAGGATGCAGATACTGTTGAAGTGGCAGACAGAATAAAAGAGGAACTAAGAAAAGCGCATCACGAGAAAAAGGGAGAAGAAGACTTCTCAGTTCAAACTGCACGCAATGTAATAGAGGCCTTGTTGAGCATAATAGCAGTGATACAGGCGCTTCTGGTAGGAATTGCAGCCATCTCTCTGCTTGTTGGTGGCATTGGAATTATGAATACTATGTATACTTCTGTTTTAGAGAGAACCAGAGATATAGGCATTATGAAGGCGATTGGCGCCAAGAATTCAGATGTGTTGTTAATATTCATACTTGAATCAGGCTTTTTCGGGCTTTTTGGGGGCGCAATAGGAGTTTTGATAGGAGTGACTCTGAGCAAATTAGCTTCTCTTATAGCATTCCAGGTTCTAAAAGTCAATATTCTAAGAATAGAAATAACACCTCTGCTAATAATAGGGCCTTTGCTCTTCTCGTTCTTAATAGGAGTGGTTTCAGGAGTGTTCCCGGCGATGCAGGCATCAAGGCTTAAACCTGTGGATTCATTAAGGTATGAATAAAAATTGCAAAAACAGAAGCAAAAACATTGAAATTATCGAAAGTTTTATATATACCAATATACAATTTTCTAATGGATTTTAGACGAATCTTTTTAAACATAATTTAGAGAAGATTTAGAGAAGAAATATTCAAGCATAAAATAAAAAACATAAATATAAAAACAATAATGTAGAGTGCATAGAGCGCAATTGCACAATTTGTCATTAAGCAAACATTATTAAACATCATTTATTAACAACATTATTAAAAAAGAGGTGATCCCTTTGAATTTTCTAAAAAGCAGGAAAGCAGAAAAAGAACTGCAGATGATATTCGGACTGTTCATACTTTTGATAATATCACTTGTTGTTCTAAGCTTGTTCTTTAAATTCACAGAAAAGAGCAGCGGAAAGCTAGAAGGCGCCTCTACAGAATATTTTACAAAAGCAGAAAAAGAGAAGGCAATACAAGCATGCCAAGTATTGTGTGACGGCATACTTGATGATAACACATTAATTGAATTCTGCAAAAAAACACAGGCAATAGACTGGAATGGAGATAAAACTCTTGGTGGAAAGGTAAGCTGGGGAAAATGGGAATTCTGTGAAGACACAATTCCTTGCTTTGTGCTTGTGGATAATTGCCAGCAAGGAAAATATGATGGAATATACTGTAAGGAGATACTATCAAACCCAGACTACAACAGCCAAGCCACTTATGCAAAGCTTGCGGCAGGAACAGCTGCTGACAAGTGCGGTTTGTGCAGTGATTGTAGCAGTTTAGATTGTGCTGCAAACTGGAGATGCAAGTTTGGATATCATGAATAAATCTTCAGCGAGTAATCAGATTTCTTATATTTTTCTTTCTTAATTTTTTGTCTAAATTTATTAAAGATGTAAAATCTTATCTCAGCTTCAATCTCAAAAATCTGTTTAAAAACTAAAAAAATATAAATCAAGGCAATATAAACAGCATAAAAAAGAGGTGACATTATTTTTATATTCCAATCCTTAAAAAGAAGAGCAGCCACTCTCACAACCTTTGTGCTGATAATTGGGATGATATTCGTATCAATGGCTGCAATAGGTGTTCTTAGAAATATTTCTCTTCAGCAGGCAAAGGCTGTCGAATATGACTATACTGTGACTGTTGTCGAACAACTGAAGGAAGTCATAGACAAGGCAAATGCCTATCCTGACAATGCAGAATATCTAATAAAATTAAAAGACCCGATAATATATCAGGCAAATATAAGCAATAACAAAATCTCATTTTATTTTCCAAAAACAGACACTAAAAAAGATATATATTTCTTTTCTCCAGAAATAAGCGTTGTGCCCTCCAGTTTTGAAACCTCTGGCATAATTCATGTTTACAAAAAAGACAACAATCTTTATATCACAAATCAATTGTTATGCAACACCACAGATGACAAATGTGATGCTGGATGCATAGCATTAGGACTTTGCGACCCTGCATGCTACAGGAAAAATACTCATGATGTCTGCAATCCATATTGCCTTGATACAAACAAAAACGGTAAAATAGACCAGCATGATTCTGATAACATATGCGACCCTGACTGCTATACCACTTATAAAAAAGGCTTTTATGATATTGATTGTGTGGATGAGGAAGACGGAATCTGCGACCCTGATACGAATAATATTGCGGACGGAATATGTGATAGAGACTGCCTGGGCACAAACGGTGTTTGCGATCCTGACTGCACTGAATTTGATGCTGACTGTCCGCACCAGGGAAACGGCATATGCGAGCCAATAAGGGGAGAGAGCTGCTTAAATGAAATAGTTGACTGCAACTGCAGCATCAATAACAAGATATGCAAGGCAGACTGTGGACCATTTATTGCTGATACAAAAACTGACGAATGGGGTTGCGTAGAAAAAACAGATATATCTAAAAAAGGAAAAGAATGCCGTGATGATTGCCAGTGTGACGCAAATTTAATCTGTGATACAAAATTCGGAACAATGCACTGCTGCCCTGAAAATGAATATTTTGATACTAAATCCAATAGCTGTGTTAATTACAAACTAGATGGAAAGTGCAATGTAGAAGGGCCATATTTTGAAAACTGCGATAACTCTCCAACTGATTGCAAATGCAGCGTGCTTGGACTTGGAGAGTGCTGTCCTAATTGCCTAAATGCAAAGCCAGAAGGTTGCTGTGATAAAGGTACAATAAAGTGCAATGGCAAGTGCAAAAAGATTGAAACTCCATTGAAAGAAAAGGAAAAGTGCGAATGCGATGGAGAATGCGGCAGTGATGCAAACAACAACAAAATGAAATGCTCAGCCAATTCTGAAAATGCAAATGACAAGGCATGTTGCCCTGAAG
>Ga0172362_10000999_pt1 | contig 23930 bp, 20 predicted proteins | sample LakKivs1_kivu2a2_FD_114534 | JGI IMG/M metagenome (GOLD analysis project Ga0172362, IMG submission 114534) | Sediment microbial communities from Lake Kivu, Rwanda - Sediment s1_kivu2a2 | ecosystem: Environmental > Aquatic > Freshwater > Lake > Sediment | place: Rwanda: Western Province, Lake... | reverse complement strand
TTTACTATCCGAAACATTGGAATTAACAATCACAACCGGAGTATTGTACCCCCTTTTGCGATCTTTTTCCCCTTTCTTGGAGCTTTTAACCTCGAGGTCAATCTTTTCTCCTCTCAATTCCACAGGAAACAACAATCTAAGCCAGATATCCTTACCGGGCTCACCCCAACCCCTTCTTAAATCCTCATCAGTATTATACCTGCCTGCGTAAAACTCTACGTTTGTTAATCCTCTTAATCCCAGCTTACCTTTGTCCGCTTTCTCCCTGATTAAAAGCCGGAGACAACTTTCAACTATTTCGAAAGCTCTCTGTTCATTTTTTCTGCCTTTCTCGTCTGAAAGGATCTTCCTCGCTCTATCAGGGCTTATCTCGTGCTTAATTGGTGCTGGTTTCTTTCCTTTTCTAAATAAACGAGCAAATATCTTCATTTTTTCCTCCTTTGTCCGTCAAAACGCAATCTTAACATTTATTATAAATCACGTCAAGAAGATAAAAATTTTTTTAAGTTTTCCGAAAATACTTTCTGGAAAAATTCTCTTTTGTCGTTTTCATGGAATTTCAACATCTTGTCGGAAACAATCACGGCCGTAGAAATCTCATGCTGAGCGAATTTGTGACCAATTCTATTTTTCTGAAAAAATCTCAATAAATTTTCCGCAAAATTGCCCAGAAATCCTTCCAAAACTTTTTCTGATATTTTTTTTATGAAAGATGCAGACCTATTTTTCTTGAATTCCGGATGACGATAATTCAGAATTTTGCCGAAGTTCATCAGATAATTTTTTACCCAAAGATTCTTAAAAATGAAATCACGATATGTCTGCTCATCATAATAAATCGGTTTTAATTGGGTAATCCAATTGGTCAGATAAATATCATAAGGTTTTATTGTCACGGGTTCAAGATTCAAGGCGTCATCGGTAATGTAAAAGCTCAAACAGAATTTATTGGCAATTTTTTTCTTGTGTCGCCACTCCCTTTTTATCCAGACCAAAAAAGTAATTAAAAATCTGGTCAGCCAGATTCTGCCTTTTTTAATAATAATAAAAAAATCAATATCCGCATCTTTTTTTGAATTATCGATTGCTAAACTATTGCAAACTCCAATCACCTTAACAAACGGACAGAATTGAAGTGTCTTCAGGATTCTATACGTCTTTTTCCAGCGAGAAGCAGCGATTTTTTGGCGTTCAATTCTTTGCTCGTAAAGTTTTTGTCTGTTTTTAAGAAAATAAAAACCATTTTTTCCAGAAATAAATTTTTCCAATGAATCCGAATTCAGAATTTTCAAAATTTCCTCCAAGGAAACATCACCCACGGGTTCCAGATGAAGATTGCGTACAGCATCTGTTTGAGCGATAACGTGTAAGGGATTTATCAGATATTTAAAAACCTCAAATCCAGTCAAGGGATAGTCCAGAATGTCATAATAAACAATCGTGGCCAAAATCGATTTTTCCAAAAAATTCATCTCTATCTTCATATTTATATTTTAACACAGAGGGCTTGCCCTGCACCACACTCTTGTTGTGGTGCAGGGCTTGTAAAATCATTAAAATGGAGTTATTATGGATAATATGCCGCGTAAAGAAATTCGGGACATGGACCTGTCAGAACAAATTAAGGCCAGAATCAAAAGACGGGAGAAAAAGAAAAAGCCGAAGATGAAGGTTTCGGGAAAAAGAGTATTTCAGTTAAAAAATTTATTGAAAAAATAATATGAACTGGATTCTTAAATTTATTTTACGAATATTGGCTAATGCCGCAGGTGTCTTTGTTGCCGCCTATTTCATTACTTCAATAGAATTTACCGGAGATTGGCTGGATTACTTAATCGTCGGCGCAATCCTGGCAATAGCCAATCTCGTAGTCAGACCTCTTTTGAAAATCATTACCGCTCCCCTGATTTTTATCACTCTGGGGCTCTTCGTAATCATAATAAATGCCATAATACTTTTCGGCGTGGATTGGTTTGTGGAAGAGTTAAGAATTGTTGATTTATGGGGTTATCTCTGGGGCTCGCTTATAATTTCCCTTATCAATACCCTGATAATGAAAACTGCCAAGAAAAAACCGGAATTATAAAATATGGAACAAATTCTAAATATAATTCAAATCGCCATCAGTGGTCTGCTGATAATTACTATTCTCTTCCAACAAAGAGGAACCGGACTTTCCAGTGCTTTCGGTGGAGAAGGCGGCGTCTACTTCAAAAAAAGAGGGGCAGAAAAAATTATTTTTATTGCTACCATTGTCCTGTCGGCAATACTTATAATAAGCGCTCTTATTAGAATGGTGATTAAATAATGGGAAAATTACTACAATCAATCAAAGACCTGTTCCGAAAATTTCCTTCCTGGCATCAGTGGCAAAAAATCCCCAGTGTTCTTAATAAAAAAGAACGCTATTTTATATTGGGATTTTTTTTATTGATAATCTTCTCTCTTTTGAGTTGGCTGATTTCTTATAATATTAAAAACACGATGATTGCTCCCAATTACGGCGGCAGTTTCAAGGAAGGAATTGTCGGCAGCCCCCAATACCTTAATCCAATTCTCAGTCAAACAAACGACGCTGACGGAGACATAACTGAATTGATTTTTTCCGGACTGATGAAATACGATAGCCAAGGAGGATTGGTTCCCGACCTAGCGGAAAAATATGCCATAGGCGATGAGGGCAAAATTTATGATTTCTTTTTAAAAAAAAATATCAGATGGCACGATAATGTCTCCTTTACAGCCGATGACGTTATTTTTACTATTCAGGCAATCCAAAACCCGGACTCTCGAAGTCCGTTAAGACTCAACTGGACGGGAGTGGAAGTAGAAAAGCTTGATGATTGGACAATTCGTTTTAAATTAAAAACTCCTTATGCTCCCTTCCTGGCCAATACCACAACAGGAATAATTGCCAAACATATCTGGGAAAAGATTTTACCGGAAAAATTTCTATTGGCCCAAGAAAACCTTTCTCCTGTCGGAACCGGCCCCTATAGATTAAAAAAACTCAAAAAAGATAAAGAAGGATTTGTTACCTACATAGAACTGGCGGCATTCGGTGAGTACGATTCCGATAGAAGACCGTTTATAGAAAAAATTGGTTTATACTTTTACCCTGACGAGGAAAGTATGATTAAGGCCTATAATAAAAACGATATAGATAACCTGAATCTACTTTCGATTCAGAATAAATCTCTCCTAAAAAGAGTAAAGTCAAAATCATATACCCAGCAACTTACCCTGCCTCATTATTTTGCCGTTTTCTTTAATCAGAGCAAAAGTAAGGCTCTTTCGGATAAAACGGTCAGGTTGGCTCTTAATTATGCCACTGATAAAAAACAAATAATTGACCAGGTTTTGGGAGGAGAAGCAGAAGTGGTTGATTCGCCCATTCCAAACGGCGTCTGGGGACACAGCAATGAAACGAAAATTTATAATTTTGATTTTGAATATGCCAAAACCATATTGGAACAGGCTGGATGGAAAGATGCGGATAATGACGGTATCAGAGAGAAAAAAGAAGATAAACTGGAATTCGATTTGATTACTACCGAATTAAAACAACTCCAACAAACCGCCAACATCCTGCAGGAACAGTGGTCGAAAATAGGGGCTAAGGTAAACGTAAAAATTCTGAACATCGGGGAAATTCAGCAAGAATACATCCGACCGCGAGAATATCAGGCATTGTTGTTCGGCGAGGTCCTCGGACTGGATCCCGACCCCTATAGTTTTTGGTATTCGTCGCAGAAAAAAGACCCCGGCCTAAATCTCGCTCTTTACGACAACAAAAAGGTGGATGAGTTGCTTCGCGATGCCCGGCAAATCCTGGACGAAAAAACCAGAATCAAAAAATATGAAGAATTCCAGCAATTGGTAATTGACGATGCACCGGTTGTCTTTCTTTACAACCCGTATTATCTTTACTTTACGGCTAAAAAAATAAAAGGAATCGAGGTAAAAAATATTGTTTTGCCTTCAAAACGTTTCTCGGATATCGAGAATTGGTATATTAAAACACAAAGGGTCAAAAAACATGATTGATTTAAAAAAAATAAATCCTGACGTAAGGGAGGTTGAAGACATGGAAGACGTAATTTACGACAAGGAGTGGCTGAAAACGGCTTCACCAAAAATGGATTTGTATTACATGTATCGGGACTTGGCGGAAAACGAGGAAGACCGACGAAAAATAGTCGATAACGATTTAAGATACGACATTACGGTTTTCCCACCGATTATGCTGGGAAAAGAATTTAATAAAACCCTGGGCCATGATCATCCTATTGTGCCGGGAACTTCTATCACTTATCCGGAGCTTTATGAGGTTTTGCAAGGCGAGACAATTTTTCTTTTACAGGACTCCCAAAATGAAGACATAAAAGATATTTTTGCCGTTCGAGCCAAAAAGGACGACAAAGTAATAATTCTACCCAAATATGAGCATTTGATAATCAATCCTACTAACAGAGAATTAAAAATCTGCAACTGGATTTGTCGCACCTTTGCCTCCAATATCTACAAACCCTTCCGGGCAAGGCAGGGCTTTTCCTATTACGCAATAAAAAACGGTAACGAAATCAAATGGATAAAAAATGAAAACTACGATTCAATTCCTGATTTAAGATTTGAGGAGCCGAATAATTTCTACGGATTCGAAATAAAAAAAGATAAACCAATTTACGGTTTAGTGAATAACTTGGAAAAACTGGATTTTCTCACCGAACCGCAAAAATACGACTGGAAGCCCCTTGATTTATCTCAAGGCAAGTAAGGGGATGTGGCGGAACTGGTATACGCGCATGGTTCAGGACCATGTCCTGAAAGGGTTGAGGGTTCGAGTCCCTCCATCCCCATAGAAATAATAAAATTCACTATCTATTGACAATAGATTTTTTATAATTTATTCTAATAATTAGCTCATCCAAGACGTAAGCCCCGAGATAAGACCCATAAGGGCACTTGGGGCTTTATATTTTACCCTAAAAATTATCCACAGACAAAGGACTTGACACGGTATTTTTAAAAGAATATCCTGATATGATAGTTCTTTTCCGCCCTTTTATAAAAACATTTGCAAACGCAAATATATAAGCCCCGAGTAGCTAAATGCAATCATATATTCTTCTTCCACATCTTTTCTGCCTTTGGCCCCCCTCGGGGCCGTATTTTTACTAAGCCAATTCTTCCCGAATTGGGCTGTTAGCCCCGTTAGAGGATAGCGAGGATCCCATTTTTTCCCATTTTGGCTCCCAACTCGCCCTCTTTCCGGGGCTCTTTTTTTACCCATACTTAAAGTTTGGCATAGAAGTAAATTTATTATATAATAAAACCATGATATCTTTTGACGATTTTAATAAACTTGATATCCGCATCGGAACAATTCTCGAAGCGGAAAAAGTAGAGGGAGCTGATAAATTACTGAAACTTTTGGTTGATATCGGAGAAGAAAAAAGAACATTAGTTGCTGGCATTGCCGAAACTTATCAACTCGAAGATATTATCGGCAAACAGCTCCCGATTTTAACTAACCTCGAACCGAAAAAACTCCGCGGTATTGAAAGCCAAGGAATGATTTTAGCTGTAAATATAGAAGGGAAAGCCACGTTAATCCAGCCAGACAAAAATGTTCCGAATGGAAGTAAGGTGAGATAAATTTATGAAAATATTTAGCGGGATACAACCTACGGGGACACTACATATTGGAAATTATTTGGGAGCAATTAAACAATGGATAAGATTACAGAAAAAAAATTCTTGTATTTTTGGTATAGTTGATTTACATGCAATTACTATCCCCTACAACGCTAAACAAATGCAGAAAAATATATTATCTGCGGCAATGGATTATTTGGCAGCGGGATTAGACCCAAAAAAATGTATAATTTTTGTCCAATCACAGGTTAAAGAACACGCTGAATTAGCCTGGTTACTAGAAACAATAACACCCATCGGCGAATTGGAACGAATGACCCAATTCAAAGAAAAAGCCAGACAACACAAAGAAAATGTTAATGCCGGACTTTTTTGTTACCCAATTTTAATGGCAAGTGATATTCTTCTGTATAAAGCTGACACGGTTCCTGTTGGCGAAGACCAAGCCCAACACGTGGAATTAACCCGGGTTTTAGCCAGAAAATTCAACAATAAATTCGGCAAAACTTTTCCCGAACCGAAAACTCTTTTACAAAAATTCGGGGCAAGAATAATGTCATTAACTGACCCCACTAAAAAAATGAGTAAAACCGGCGATGAAAGCATTGCTTTAACCGACTCGCCTGATGCAATTAGAAGAAAAATAAAAACTGCAGTAACCGACTCTGGTAGAGAAATAAAATATGATGAAAAAAATAAACCCGCGATTTCCAATCTTTTGACTATTTATCATTTATTTTCTGGTAAATCAATTTCGGATTTGGAGAAAAAATATCAAGGCAAAGGTTATGCGGAATTCAAAAAAGATCTGGCCGAAGTAATTATCAAGGGATTGAAACCGTTCCAGGAAAAAAGAAAAAATTTAGAAAAAAATCCCCGGCTGATAGAAAAAATCTTAGCCGAGGGACAAAAGAAAGCAGAAAAAATCGCCCAGCAAACAATGAAGGAAGTCAAGACAAAAATGGGATTGATTTAATTTCTTTTATTTTTTTATTTAATAATTCTTCTGAATTCGCCTCAATAATTAAACGTATCAATGGTTCGGTATTAGAAGGACGAAGATTAAACCACCAGTCGGGGTATTCTATGGTCAGGCCGTCAAAACGGGAAATTTTGGCGGTTTTATATTTTCTTTCCAGTTCTTTAAATGCTTTAAGATATTTATCAATTTTAAAATCCATTCTGTCTCTGAAATATTTTTTGAATCCACCAATGAGCTCTGAAAACAGCTTTCTTTCTTCGGAAATCAACTCCGAAACTTTCAACAAAATAATCAATGGTGAATCGAGATAATAATTATCTTTTAAATAATAATGTCCCGAGGATTCGGCAGCAAAGACAACTTTCTGTTTAATCATTTTTTCTACAACAAAAGTATGACCCACTTTTGAACAAACCGGGATATTGCCGTTCTTTTCAATCTCTTCCCTGACTATACGACTGGATACGCTGGTATAAATAATTTCCCCTGCGTTTTTAAAGAAACGACGAATGATGAGGGCGGTGATTGAATCCGGACTAATCCTTTTTCCTTTCTCGTCAAAAAATATAATCCTGTCTCCATCGCCGTCAAAAGCTATTCCCAAATCAGCTTTTTCTGAAATAACTCTTCCCTCAAGAACTCTGGTATTTTCCGAAATAGCCGGGTTGGGAGCGTGATTCGGAAACGAACCATCTAATTCTGAAAAAATATGAATCAAATGAATGGGTAGTTTTTTGAATAACTCCCGAATAGCTATTCCTGTTGTACCATTGGTTGTATCAACCACAATTTTCAGGGGCCTGATGCTTTTGATATCGGTGAATTTTAAAGTATTTTCAATATAATCTTGGAGAATTTCTTTTTCTATTAGCTTTCCCCTTTTTCTTCCTTTAAATTTGTCTTTTTGTATTATTTTTTTTATTTTCTCTAATCCCGAACCCTCAGCAACTGGTATGGCTTTATCTCTAACTATTTTGAAACCATTATATTCTTTGGGATTATGGGAAGCGGTTATCATCACACCAGCTTTCAGCTCACATCCGGCCACAGCCCAACAAAACATTGGAGTGGTAGCCAAACCAATATCTATTACTTTGACTCCTTCATCGCGAATTCCCTCGCAAAGAACTTTAAATAAATCCTCCGATGAAAGCCGGTTATCCCGACCAACCACAACTTCCTTGGTTTTTAAAAATTTGGCAGTTGCTCTGCCGATTTTATAAGCAATTTCCTCATTTATCTCACCGGGATAAAGCCCCCTGATATCATAGGCCTTAAAAATTTTATCCAGATTGTCCATACTTTTTATTATATCATATGTTATAATTATTCTGTATGTCATTTTCGGTCGGTATAATTGGATTGCCGAATGTGGGGAAATCAACGCTGTTTAAGGCCTTAACCCAACAAGAGGTTGATATTTCCAATTACCCTTTTTGCACCATTGACCCGAATGTAGGAATTGTCAAAGTGCCGGACGAACGATTGGATAAAATTGCTGAGATCGTTAAGCCCCAGAAAACGACCCCGACTATCATTGAATTCGTGGACATTGCTGGCTTGGTTAAGGGCGCTCACAAAGGCGAGGGACTAGGCAATCAATTTTTGGCCCGTATCAGAGAAGTTGACGCCATAGCTCACGTCGTCCGCTCCTTTGAGGCCAGTGGTATAAAACACATTGAAAACACTCTCGATGTTCAACGAGACATTAATATTGTAAATATGGAATTAGTAATGAAAGATCTGGAAACGCTGAAAAAACACGAAGAAAAGGTATTGAGCGAAACCAAAAACCCTTCAAATAAAGAGGCCAAAAAAGAATTAGAAATCCTTGAAAAAATCAAAAAATGCTTAAATGAGGGAAAAATGATTTCCCAAATCGATTTAAGTGAAAAAGAAAGAGAATCAATCAATCATCTCAGTTTTCTAACCATCAAGCCGGTTATTTATCTGATTAACAGTCGGGGAACGGACAAAGAACTGGAAATGCTAAGATCACTTCCCCAAAACACCCTTCCTCTGGATCTGAAAATGGAATTAGAACTGTCCGAACTTTCATCCGAAGAATTAGAAGAACTTAAACTGAAACCCAGAATCGATGTTTTGATTAAAACGTGCTATAAAATCCTTAATTTGATTACTTTCTATACAATTAAGGGCGGTGAGGAATGCCGAGCCTGGACAGCCAAAGATGGAACCCTTGCGCCTCGAGCAGGGGGAATCGTCCATACGGATTTCGAAAATAAATTTATCAGAGCGGAAGTGATAAACTATAATGACCTAATTGGATGCGGAAGCTGGGGCCAAGCTCGGACAAAAGGATTGATTAACACCGAAGGGAAAAATTACGTGATTAAAGACGGAGATATAATCGAGTTCAAAATCTAAGATTTTGAACTCGTAAATCCCGTCCAACTTGCTAAAATAAATTTATTTTGTTAATATTAAAAAACCATGGACGAGAGCCGACGATATGAAATAATTTTCATTCTTTCCCCGAAGCTGGAAGGGAGCGATTTGGATAAGGTCAAAAATGAAATCAGTGAAGCAATAAAAAAATTCAGCGGCACAATCAGTTTTAAAGAATCGGAAAAAAGAGCCCTCGCCTACCCTGTTAACAAACAAGGACAAGGGGTTTTTTTGATTACGGAAGCTGCAATTTCTCCCGAAAACATAAACAGTCTCTCCAAAGAATTAAGGCTTAATAAGCAAATTTTAAGACACCTGATAAATCAATTAGAGATTTCCAAACCGGAAAGCACAAAAGCAACTAAAAAACCTATGGCGGTTAAAAAGAAGATAATTACAAACAAAAGAATACCGGTCCCCGCAAAAACATCCGGGAGTGCTCTGGAAGAAATTGACAAAAAATTAGACGAATTAATAAACAAAATTTAATAATTATTAATTAAATAAAAATATGAATTTGAATAAAGCATTTCTCATCGGTCGATTAACTCGCGACCCGGAATCAAGGGCCTTGCCCAGCGGACAATCGGTTTCCAGCTTCGGGTTAGCCACCAATAGAATTTGGGTAAATCCGGAAACCAACGAAAAACAGGAACAAACGGAGTTCCACAACATCGTGGCTTTCGGTAAATTAGCCGATATTTGTAACCAATACCTGACTAAAGGAAGCTTGGTAATGATTGAAGGACGACTGCAAACGCGTAGTTGGCAGGGTCAAAATGGAGAAACAAAATACAGAACGGAAATAGTGGCGGAAAGATTACAAATGGGACCGAAGATGGCTCAGAAAAAAGAAGAAGTAGCAACTGAAACAGCTGAACCAGAGACCGAGAAACTTGAAGAAATTCAGGTTGAGGAAGAACCGCCGGCTGACGAAATCAAAACCGAGGATATACCATTCTAATTTTAAATTTGAAATTTTAAATTTTGAATTCTTTATGAGAGATTGCTATCTTTGCAAAAGAAATATAAAAAAAATTGATTACAAAGACATCGAATTATTGTCTAAATTTTTAGACTCCTTAGGTAAAATAAAACCCCGCCGACAAAGCAGGGTTTGCGCCAAACATCAGCGCAAACTATCCAAAATAATTAAAAAAGCTCGCGTTCTGGGCCTATTGCCGTTTACTACCCGCTAATTTGTGGATATCGCTTAAAATTTGTTTGGCAATTTTGGAATTTTCCTTTAGATACAACTTGGCCTTTTCCAATCCTGCGCCAAGTTTTTCATTTCCGTAGCTCAAAGTGGCTGCGGATTTTTTTATGACTCCGTATTTTAATCCGGTATTTATAATATCGGCTTCGTAAGAAATCCCCTCGTTAAACATAATGTCAAATTCTGCGGTTTGAAACGGCGCGGCAACTTTGTTTTTCACCACTTTCGCCTTTACTCTATTACCGATCGATTCTTCGCCCTTCTTAATCTGGGCAGTCCTTTTGAGTTCGATTCTTACCGAAGAATAGAATTTCAATGCCTTGCCACCGGGAGTAGTTTCGGGATTACCAAACATTATGCCGATTTTCATTCTGATTTGATTGATGAAAATAACTACGCAATTGGTTTTGGCGATCTGCGAACCCAACTTTCTTAATGCCTGGGACATCAAGCGAGCCTGAAGACCGATAAACTGGTCCCCTATCTCGCCCTCAATCTCGGCTTGAGGCGTTAGAGCGGCAACCGAATCAACCACGATTACGTCAACAGTCCCCGATTTAACCAATGATTCTACGATTTGCAAAGCTTGTTCTCCGCTATCAGGCTGAGAAATTAATAAATCATTAGTTCTTACTCCAATTCTCTTGCCGTATTCCGGGTCCAAAGCATGCTCGGCATCAACATAAGCCGCTACTCCGCCTTTCTTCTGGGCCTCAGCGGTAATATGTAAAGCTAAAGTTGTCTTACCCGAACTTTCCGCACCGAAAATTTCAACAATTCTTCCCCTGGGCATTCCGCCTACTCCCAAAGCAATATCCAAAGAAATCGAACCAGTGGGGATAACATCAACGTCAACTTTTCTGGCCTCGCCCAATTTCATAATTGAGCCCTCGCCAAATCTCTCTTTAAGTTCGGAAACCGTCTCTTCTAAAATCTTTGATTTATCAATTGTCTTTCCGCCAGCTTGCGGATGTTTTTGTTTTTTCATGAATTCGTCAACGAATATCTAATCTGTTTCGAATTTACGAATATTCGTAAATTCGTAATAAAATTCGTTATTCGCTGATATTATATATTATTCTTCTGATTATTGTATTGGTTTTGCCAAATCTATTTTTAGCTTCTATCTTTATTATATTTAAACCCTGCGAGAGATTTATTTCTTTCTTGAAATTACCGTCTTTATCAATGTAAGCTTCTAAGTCCTTTATTGTCAAATAAGCAAACGGACTGATCTTGCCAATAATCTCAATGCTTTGTTGGTTGGTGGTAATATCAGTTGGGGGGCGGGTAACTTCCAAATATGGCGGCTTAATTAAGAAGCTTATTTCTTTCCAAAAATAACCAAGTACCAAAATTAAAAATAAAATAAAAAGAACCACGATAATCCTTTTCGGAGTTATTGCCAGTCTCTTCCTTTTCACCAATGGTTCAATTGGCTTATCTTTTAATTCCAAATTTATCTTCTGCATAAAATTTTAAAATTCATCCTCTTCGTCTGTTTCTTCTTCGATTTCTTCATCCTCCTCTTTTTCTGACGGGGTCGGGATTTCGTCCAAATCCTCTATATTATTTTCCATATTTTTCTTGACGGTTTCATCTAATTCTCCCAATTCTTCATCTTCTTTCCCGCCAAAACCTCCGGATTCAGGCGGGCCCGCCTGAATGCCCGCTGGGCTTTGGACGGGTCTTTTTACCAAGACCTCGCGCGGTTTAGCGCCATCGGCCGGACCGATTATTCCTTCTTGCTCAAGCATGTCCAATAAACTCGCAGCTCGGGCATAACCGATTCTGAATCTTCTTTGCAGATATGAAGCCGAGGCCTTACCGGTCTGAATTATTAATTGTTTTGCCTCTTCCAGTAAGGGATCATCCCAAGCCAGGGCCTGCCCTTCAAAACTTCCCTGTTCTTTCGGTTCGGAAATGATTTCTTCATATTCGATTTCACCGGCTTCTTTTCTTAAAAACTTAACTACATTCCTAATCTCTTTCTCTGAGGTATAGACCCCTTGAATCCTTTTCGGCTTGCCTACGTCACCGGCTAAAAACAGCATATCACCATTGCCCAAAAGTCGTTCTGCTCCGGCCATATCTAAAATTGTGCGGGAATCAACCTGAGAAGCTACCTGTAAGGCGATCCGCGAAGTAATGTTGGCTTTAATTAAACCAGTAATCACTTCAACTGACGGTCGCTGAGTGGAAACAACCAGATGAATTCCGATTGCTCGTGACATTTGAGCCAAACGGACAATTGCCCATTCCACTTCTTTACCAAAAGCAGCCATAATATCCGCCAATTCGTCAACCACAATAATGAGATAAGGTAAAATATCTTGAGGGGATGATTTCGCTACTTTCTCATTATACGAAGCCAAGTCCTTGGCCCCGACATCGGCTAACTTTTTGTATCTCTCTTCCATTTCTTTAATAGCCCATTTAAAAGCATTAAGGACTTTATTCAAATCTACAATCACAGGAGTAAGTAAGTGAGGAATACCGTTATAAAATGGTAGCTCTACTCTTTTCGGGTCAATTAAAATAAATTTCAATTCCCAGGGAGATTTTTGATAAAGTAAACTGATGATTAAACTGTGAATACAGATACTTTTGCCGCTGCCGGTGGCTCCAGCAATTAACAAATGGGGCATTTTAACCAAATTAGCCCAAACCGGGTTGCCAGCCACGTCTCTTCCTAAAACCATATTTATGTAATGGCCGTCTTTTTTGTAATCATAACCGGACAATAAATCCCTTAAACGAACCAAGGTCTTGGTTTTGTTAGGAATTTCTATGCCAACCAAAGAACGTCCAGGGATCGGGGCTTCAATTCTAATCGGATGAGCTGCCAAGGCCAGAGAGATGTCGCGATGAAGAGCAGTAATTTTGGAAAGTTTTACGCCACCAGCCGGCCGAAGGGTATATTGAGTAACCGTTGGACCGACATTTACTTCTCCCATTTCAACCGGGATACCAAAATTCTCCAGCGTCTTCTCAATAATGCTCATATTTGTTTTGATGTCCCCGCTGGAAGGGTAACCCTTGTCTGCTTCCAATAATTCGAGTGGCGGGAAGGTATAATCTTTGATACCGATACGTGTGGTGGGTATTAATTCCTCTTCCTTGACCGCCACAGCTTCAACCGGCGCGGTTTCTCTTTCTAATTCTTTTGTTTTAAAACCAGGCTTGCCCAAAATTCCTTTCACGAAACGAGCTACTCTTTTTTCAGGACCGGGCAGACCTTTAATTTCTTTGGACATTTTCTCAATAGGCGCCCCTTCTTCTATTTTTTCTTCTTTTTCGGCTACTTTTCTTAAGGGAATATTAAAGGCAACCAAAATTGAAATAAATAAAAGCGCAACAAAAATTACCAAGCTTACCCAAGAAAAACTTTCGCCTCCACCAAAAATTTTTAAAAATGGCCAGCTAATTAAATAGCCAAGCCGACCAGCCCGATATTCTTCGCCATTGGGAAATATAATTTGAACAAGGGCTAAAAAGCTTAAAACAAAAAGAATCATTCCCAATAAAGTCGAAAGATAAACGTTTCTGTGAATTTCCTTTAAAATCGCAATTCCAGCAGCAATAAAAGCCAAGGGGATAAGCCAACGACACGAACCGAAAACAAACTTGGAACCTTTTAAAAGATATTCGCCCAAAAAACCGCCTATTCCCTGAAAGCTCAATATGAAAATTATTGCCAAAGTAATTAGAATTACCACCGCTACTCCTCTTTTGGTTTCCGGATGAATGTTCAATTTCGGTTTCTTTTTTTCTTTGTCCTCGTATTTCTTTATCTTTTTCTTCAGTCTCTTCAACTTATTTTTGTCCTTACTCATATATAAATTATTATATCACAAATTCGAAGAAACAAAAATTGCCCCCGATAGCGAGGGCAACGAACAGTCTATTTTTTTTCTTTTCTTTCAATTCCTTCCCTAAATCCCGTTCCGGCCGGAATCAGCTTTCCGATAATCACGTTTTCTTTCAATCCACGCAGAGAGTCCACCTTTCCTTCGGTAGCGGCCTTGATTAAAACCCTAACCGTCTCAATGAATGAAGCGGCGGATAAGAAACTTTCCGTGCTTAAAGCAACTTTACTAATGCCTAAAATTAACGGCTGGGCTACGGCTGGTTTTTTACCAGCTTTTTTAACCCTGTTATTTTCTTCCAAAGATATATCTCTTTCTATAACTGCTCCAGCTAAAAGATTGGTATCGCCAGCGTCTTTGATTCTTACTCGGGAAAACATCTGGTGAATGATTACCTCAATGTGTTTATCGTTTAAACCACCGCCCTGGGTACTGTAAATTTTTTGGACCTCTTTAATAATGTACCGCTGAACCGCTTCTTTGTCGGCCAATTTAAACATTTCCTTCAAATCAACAGGTCCTTCGCAAAGTTGTTGTCCCCTAGTGACCGAATCCTCTTTCTGGACCCAGATACCTGTCTGAGGGGAAATTACGTATTCTTTAACCGCTTTCCTTTTCTTCCTCTTATCTTCTATCCAGCCCTGAATTTTAATTGTTTTTTGACCGCCTTTTTCTTTAATGCTTACAACTTTACCGGTTAATTCTGAAATTACGGCCTTGCCTCTGGGAACCCGGGCTTCAAAAATTTCTTCTACCCTGGGCAAGCCCTGGGTAATATCTGAGCCACCCGCCACACCACCGGTATGAAAAGTTCTCAGAGTCAATTGAGTTCCGGGCTCACCTATGGCCTGAGCTGAAACAATTCCTACTGCCTCCCCCAAATCAATCAGTTTGTTTCTTCCCAAATCGTACCCATAACACATTTTACAAATTCCAAACCTGGTCTTGCAGCTAATCGGAGAACGAACAAGTAATTTATCTATACCTAAAGCTTCTATCTCTTGAGCTTTGATTTTATTTATCAATTCGTTTCTCTTTAAAATAATTTTTTTGGTCTTCGGATTCTTAACCTCTTCCAAGCTGACCCGACCAATAATTCTTTCGGCTAAAGAAATTCCCAAATCTTCGAGGTCGCGTTTATAAATCACAATCCCTTCCCTGTCTTTGCAGTCCTCTTCTCTGATTACTACGTCCTGAGCCACATCCACTAAACGACGGGTCAAATAACCGGCGCTGGCTGTTTTTAGGGCAGTATCGGCTAATCCTTTTCTTCCGCCGTGAGTAGAAATAAAGTATTCCAAAACATTAAACCCCTCCTTCAGGCTGCTGATTACCGGCAGTTCGATAACTTCAGAAGCAGGATTAATCACCAAACCCCTCATTCCTACCAACTGGGTGGCAATACTCCACGAGCCGCGAGCGCCGGAAGAAAATATCATATTTACTGGGCCATAAGGATCAAGCGCTTTGGGAACCAAATCCGATATTTTGTTTTTAATGTTCGCCCAAATCTCAACAGATTTAGTTTTACGCTCCACCCTGGTTAAAAGTCCTTCTTGGTACTGTCTTCTTACCTCGTCTATTTCTTTTCGAGCTTTGTCTACAATCTGGTATTTCTCAGCCGGAGCGCTCAAGTCATCCATGCCCCAACTAATACCTGACTTGGTGGCATATTCAAATCCCAAATTTTTTATTTTATCTAAAAATTCCTGAGATTTTCCCGCGCCCAAAAGACCGATAGCTTCTTCAGTAACGCCTTTTAACTGTTTGGCGTTTAACTCTTTATTTATGAATTCCATTCCCTCCGGAAGAATGGAGTTAAAAATAATTCTTCCCGCTGATGTTTCAATTAAGGTCTTTTCTCTGTCTCTGGCAGAAATTTTTATCTTTGCTTGCAAATCGATTATGCCTGATTGATGGGCCAATATTGCCTCGTCAATGCTTGCGTATACTTTGCCCTCTCCTTTTAATCCGTCCTGAATTTTGGTCATAAAATAAATACCCAAAACCATGTCTAAGGTGGGATAAACGATTGCCTCCCCGGTTGCCGGCTTAAACAAATTAACCGCCGAAGCCATAATTTCCCGGCTTTCTTTCTGGGCGTTTTCAGATAATGGCAAATGAACTGCCATCTGGTCGCCGTCAAAATCAGCATTAAAGGCCTTACAAACCATGGGGTGGATTTGAATGGCCAAACCCTCGATTAAAACCGGTCTAAAGGCCTGAACGCCCAAACGATGAAGAGTTGGGGCGCGATTCAAAAGTACGTAATATCTCTCAATAACTTCTTCCAATATTGCCCAAACCTCATCTACCCCTTCTTCAATTAATCTTCTGGCTCCCCGAATATTATAAACAAGTTCTCTCTCAATCAGTTTGTTGATTACAAAAGGCTTGAAAAGTTCCAAAGCCATTGTCTTGGGAATACCACACTGATAAAGCTTCAATTCCGGACCAACCACAATTACCGAACGACCGGAATAATCAACTCTCTTTCCCAGCAGATTCTGGCGGAAACGACCCTGTTTCCCTCTAAGCATGTCGGCTAATGATTTCAACTGCCTCCGCTGACCAGTGGTTGCCATTACCGCTTTCTGGCCTCGACGGGCGGCATTGTCAATCAAGGCATCAACTGCCTCCTGCAACATTCTTTTCTCATTGCGGCAAATCACCTCGGGCGCGTTCAGTTCCAACAACCTCTTAAGTCGATTATTCCTGTTAATTACCCTACGGTAAAGATCGTTAACGTCGGAGGTAGCAAATCTGCCGCCATCTAATTGAACCATGGGTCTTAAATCCGGAGGCATAACCGGTAAAGTCGTTAAAAACATCCACTCGGGCCTGATGCCAGCTCTCTTCAATCCTTTTATTAATCTAAGGCGAGCTAAAATTTTCTTTTTCTGGCCAGGAGGAGTTTTCTTTAATTCTTCTGTTAATTCATTTATCAATTTATCCAAATCAATTTCTTTTAAAATTTCTCTGATTGCTTCGGCTCCGATTCCGGCCGAAAAAACCTCGCTGTATTTCTGGGAAAGTTGCTGGAAAGTAAGTTCAGAAATAATCTCCATTTTCTTTATCTTGCTTAACTCGTCCTTGGCCCGGTCACGGGCTAATTTTAATTCCTTCCGCGCTTCTCTGCCTCTAATGATCTTTAGTTTTGTTTTGTATTCTTTTTCGATTTCTTTAAATGCTTTTTGCCGAGCCGCTTCATTAACCTTGGTAATAATATAAGCAGCAAAGTAGATTACTTTTTCCAGTTTCTGGACCGAAATGTTCAGCATCAAACCGATTCTTGACGGCACTCCGCGCAAAAACCAGATATGAGAAACCGACACCGCTAATTTAATGTGTCCCATTCTCTCTCGTCTGACAATAGACCTGGTAACCTCAACTCCGCAGCGGTCACAGATTACTCCCTTATAACGGATTCGACGATATTTGCCGCAGTAACACTCCCAGTCTTTTTCCGGACCAAAAATCGCTTCGGAAAACAAACCGTCTTTTTCCGCCCGCTGAGTTCTGTAATTAATGGTTTCCGGTTTGGTTACTTCGCCATAAGACCATGCCAAAATTTCTTCAGGGCTGGCCAGCTTTAGCTGAAGAGCATCGAAATCTTCCGGTTTTTTTAACTCGTCAAATATCATAAAATTAGGTTTTACTTTTTTTTACTTTGTGCTGAGAAGATACGGGTTTTTCTTCTTTTTTAACGGGATTGATGGCAAACCCCAAAGATTTCAATTCACTGACCAAAACATTAAACGAAGAAGGGATATTGGGAGCGTGAATCGGTCTGCCCTTTATAATCGAGTCATAGGCATTGGCCCGGCCAACCACGTCATCGGATTTAACTGTCAACATTTCCTGCAAAGAATAAGCTGCGCCGTAACCTTCAAGGGCCCAAACCTCCATCTCGCCAAATCTCTGGCCGCCGAATTGAGCCTTGCCTCCCAAGGGCTGCTGGGTAATTAAAGAATAAGGGCCGATGGAACGCATATGAATTTTGTCCTCAACTAGATGATTTAATTTCATCATGTAAATATATCCAACGGTCACCGGTTGAATAAATTTTTCGCCTGTCCGACCATCGCAAAGAAAAACCTTCCCCGTTTCAGGTAAATCAGCTTTCTTAAGCTCTTGCTTGATTTCATCTTCGGTTACTCCGGAAAACGGAGGGCTGTAAGCCCGATAACCAAGTCGATTTGCTGCCCAGCCCAAATGGGTTTCCAAAATCTGGCCGATATTCATACGTGAAGCTACGCCCAAAGGATTAAGAATAATGTCAACCGGCGTACCGTCTTCAAGATGGGGCATGTCTTCTTCGGGTAAAATTTTGGAAATCACTCCCTTGTTTCCGTGACGGCCAGCCAGCTTATCTCCCACTGCTACTTTTCTAAACTGGGCTACCTCTACCTGAATTGCCTTGATTACCCCAGCCGTAAGCTTGTCTCCTTTTTCCCGAGAGAAAATTTTAATTCCTACCACCCGACCTCTTTTGCCGTGCGGCAATCTTAAAGAGGTATCCTTGATATCCATGGCTTTATCGCCAAAAATAGCTCTTAAAAGTCGCTCTTCAGCAATTAAATCAGTTTCTCCCTTAGGAGAAATTTTACCCACCAAAATATCATCCTGACCCACTTCCGCTCCAATTCTGATAATCCCCTCTTCGTCCAAATCTTTCAAGCGATTTTCCCCGACATTGGGAATGTCTGCCGTGGTCGTTTCCGGACCCAGTTTGGTATCTCTCACCTCGCAGATGAATTCTTCGATGTGAACAGAGGAAAAATAATCATTTTTTACCAATCTTTCGGAAAGAATGATGGCGTCTTCAAAATTGGCTCCGGACCAGGACATAAAAGCTACTAAAACGTTCTGACCCAGGGCCAACTCGCCATCGTCGGTTGAAGAACTGTCAGCCAAAATATCGCCTTTTTTAACCTTTTGTCCCTTTTTAACCATCGGCCGCTGGGTAATACAAGTATAATCGTTTGAACGCAAGAAATTGTGAAGATTAATCGTTTTGACCTTACCGGAAGAAGAAAGGGTAATTTGGGAAGCGTCTACTGCTCGAATTGTACCATTATCCTCGGCTACAAGTACCTGACCAGAATCTTTGGCTGCCTTGGCTTCAATGCCAGTTCCAACCAAAGGAGCCTCGGGATTGACCAAAGGTACGGCCTGACGTTGCATGTTCGAACCCATTAGGGCCCGGTTAGAGTCATCGTGTTCAACAAAAGGAATTAAAGCCGTAGCAATACTGATTGATTGATAAGGAGAAATGTCAATAAAATCAACCTTTTCCCTGTCTATGATTCCCGGCTCTCCGTGAATTCTGGCCTCCACCCTTTTGTTTTTGATTCTTTTATTAATATCCAAAGATACTCCTGCATGAGCAATATTGTATTTTTCCTCTTCAAAGGCATCAAGATAAACAATCTCGTTAGTTACCAGACCCTTTTTTACTTTTCGGTAAGGAGTTTCAATGAATCCATAAGGATTAATGCGGGCATAAGAAGCCAGGTGGCCAACCAAACCGATGTTCGGACCTTCGGGCGTTTCAATCGGACAAATCCGACCATAGTGACTGGGATGGACGTCCCGAACCTCAAAACCGGCTCGCTCTTTGGTTAAACCGCCCGGACCCATGGCTGAAAGACGGCGCTTGTGTTCCAGCTCGGACAAAGGATTAATCTGATTCATAAACTGGGAAAGCTGAGAAGAAATAAAGAATTCTTTGACCACGGCCATTAAAGGACGGGAATTAATCAGTTGAGCTGGTTGAAGATTGTAAATGTCTAAAGTACTCATCCTGTCCCGGACGATTCTTTCCAGTCGGGCTAACCCCACTCTCATTTTGTTTTGTAAAAGCTCGCCTAAGGCCCTCACTCGTCTATTTCCCAGGTGGTCAATATCATCTCCAAGAACCTCGGAATCGTTATTCAGTTTGATAATCTCCTTGATTATCAAAACCAAATCTTCTTTTCTTAAAATTCTGTTTTCTTTATTCAGGGGAGTTTTGATGCCCAAGCGCTGATTGAGTTTATAACGTCCGACTTCTGATAAATCGTATCGCTCAAAATTATTAAACATATTTCCGATTAACTGTTTGGCATTATCTACGGCAGCCAAATCTCCGGGTCTGATTCTTTTATAAATCTCAATCCAGGCCTCGTCCTGATCTTTGGAAGGGTCGCGGCCAAGGGTTTCTTTTATGTATTGATTCTCGCCCTTATCAACGTCTTTGAATTCCTTTAAAATATCTTCGTTTTTCCCCAATCCGAAAATGCGCAGCAAGGCAGTGGCCGGAATTTTTCTTTTGCGGTCAATCCTGACCACGATTGAACCATTGTATTCCGTTTCAAATTCCAACCAGGCCCCGCGATTGGGAATAATCTTGGCACCGTGCAATTTCCTTCCCCTTAAATAGCCGGTAGTAAAAAATACTCCCGCTGAACGAATCAGCTGGGAGATAACTACTCTTTCCACGCCGTTTAAAATAAAAGTTCCCCGGGGAGTAATCAGGGGCATGTCGGTCAAAAAAACCTCCTGTTCTTTTGTCTCATTGGTCTTCTTATTAATCAACTTTAATTTAACCCTTAAAGGGGCCTCATAAGAAAGACCGTCTTTCTTGGCTCTTAATTCGTCGCACTTTGGCTCATCAAGATAATAATCGCCAAAATATAAAGCCAGATCCTTTCCGCCGTAATCGCGAATCGGGGAAATCTCATCAAATAATTCCCGCAAGTTTTTTTTAAAAAACTGATTATAACTGTTGAGCTGGATTTCAACGAGATTAGGAAGAGGAAGTAAGTGCTTTGGATATTTTGAAAAACACTTAATTTTCGACATAAGAAAAGAAAGATACCCAAAATTTGGGCTTTTTAAAGCTTTGCTATTCAATTTATCTAAACCGATAAGTCAAAAAGTTTCTTTTAGAGATTAAGGCTGAGGGCTTTGCCGATTGCTGAAACAATCCTTGTTGATGTTAGCCCCGCCCATTTATCAATCTCCAATTTTATACTCTTTAAAGACTCTAATTCTATTTTATTCTTTTTTAATAGCTTGTCAAGAGTTTTGAGGATTTGGTCGGTATCCGGAGAAACCAATTTATCATTCCCCTTTCCCTTTTTCAAAATAATCTCAATCGGAGACCTGCCTCGCGTCGACTCGCCTCGATTAGTCGAAACAAGCTCACCGCGAGTCGAGGCAGGCCGTCCGTATTCTTTGGCTTTTTGAACTCTAAAAATCAATTGCATAGGATTTTATTTACTTTTTATGGCGATACTTTGAATAATGCCAATGGTTATAAAACTGATTAATAAATTGCTTCCGCCATAGCTAATAAAAGACAAGGAAATTCCGGCAATGGGCAAAACCCCTAAATTCATTCCAATATTAACTGCTGCCTGAAAAAGAAAAACTATTGCCGCGCCCACGCAAAAAAGACGGGCAAAATTATTGGTCGCGCCAAGGGCGATTTTTATAATCCTGAAAAACAGCAGAAAATAAAAACCAATAATCATAAACACGCCCGCAAATCCCATCTCTTCGGCAACCGAAGCGAAAATAAAATCAGTGTAACGGTCAGGCAAAAAGTTTAATTGACTTTGGGGGCCGTGACCCAATCCCCTGCCCCAGAGCTGACCCGCGCCAATGGCAATGACCGACTGGATGCGATGATAACCAGAACCCAAAGGGTCAAAATAGGGATTGATAAAACTGATTATTCTTTCTTTCTGGTATGGTTTCAATACGGCAAACCAGGCAATAACGAAAATTATGGCGCCGATTAAAAACAAAATCAATAACTGTCTTAATTTGATTCCGGCGATAATCATCACTCCCAGCCATAAAAATACCAAAACCATGGCTGAACCCAAATCGGGCTGAAAAAATACCAAAGCCACGGGAATCAACATATAAATTCCGGAGATGATAATATGACGGATGCGGTAAAGCTCAATATGACGAAGAGAAAAATATTCGGCCAAAATCAAAATAAATATCAGCTTGGCAAATTCCACCGGTTCAAAATTCAAAGGACCCAGCCCGAACCAGCTCGTTGCTCCCCTGACCTGCTTGCCGAAAACAAAGACCGCGGCCAAAAGCAAAACGCTTACGACGTAAAGCGCCAGCAAAAAAAAGGGGTGATTTCTGAAAATCCGATAATCCAAAAAAGCAAAAACAAGCATTATAAAAAAACCGCTGATGACAAAAATCAGCTGCTTGTAAAAATATTGAGAATCGGAAGTATAAACAGTGCTGTAAATCGACAAAAGTCCGATGCCGCAAAGAATTATAACGCTCGCCACCAAACCCCAGTCAAGTTTTTTAAGAAGATATAAAAACATATTCAATACTCCTTAAATTTCTCGGGAGTGGCATGAACTTTCATAAAATTTTCGTCCAGGAAAATATTGGTATAAACCTTTATTTCCGACGAATAAATTTCTTTATTCGCGGACGGCCAATTTATTTCAAAATCCCGCGTCTCTCCTATTAAAAAGGTTCTTATCTCTGTTTTGCCAACCGCGATAATTCCGTAATCCTCGTCAAAAAGCAAGCCAACTGCTTCAATTTTGTCTAAATTATAATTGCTTTTGTTTTCAATGGCACCGTAAAGATTATACTTCCCGTCCATTATTCTGGGATTTTTGGTCTTGACTCTTATTTGCAGTTCGCTGAAGCCTATCAATTTCTGCCAATTGATGTCGGCTAATTCAAATTTCATAAGGCTTGGCGTCTCTGTCAAATAAATTCTTTGTTCAACAATGTATTTGGTTTCTTGGGGTAAAATATAAGTACTTCCTTGTTTCGAGCCGATTAGCTGATTATTTGCGTTATAAAAAGTAAATTCATAAATCATTGATTCTGCTCCCCAATTGGCATTAGGGTTTCTTACCTCGGCCACCAAATCAAAATTATCCGAGGTTGTAAAAATAAAATCCTGGGAAATAATTTCCAGTTCTTTGGGATGAGGGCAGGCACCGCAAGGACCACCGCAGTCAATTCCGGTTTCGCCTTGATTTTGGATTCCGTCAAAACAGGTGGATTCTTCCGGTCTGATTATCAAATAAATCCCCAACCCGATAGCCAAAAGGATAACCAGAAAAACGACAAGAATGGTAATTTTTTTCCTCAAATAGCGAATCATGATTTTATTTTAACAGATTTAAATAAAAATAAAAATAGTCCCCGCGATGCGGGGCTATTCTTGCTAAATTCATCGCGACCATTATAAGGGAGCTACCTACTCTCGCGGAAAAACCACTACCATCGGCCCTGAGGAATTTCACTTCTGAGTTCGGAATGGGATCAGGTGGAGCATCCTCGGTGTGGCTCCCTTATAATAGTCACGATTTAAAAATTTGCTTATTTTTAATGTCCACAAAATGTCAACCAATAAACAGGCTTAGATGATTTATTAGTACTTCTTGGCTACATCCCTTACGGGACTTACACCTAAAGCCTATTAACCTTGTAGTCTTCAAGGAATCTATGATACCTAATCTCGCGAAGAGTTTCGCGCTTATATGCTTTCAGCGCTTATCTCTGCCGAACATAGCTACCCAGCAGTGCCCTTGGCAGGACAGCTGGCACACCAGAGGTTCGTTCATCCCGGTCCTCTCGTACTAGGGATGAGGTCGCTCAAGTATCCACGCCTACGGTAGATAGAGTCCAACCTGTCTCACGACGGTTTAAACCCAGCTCACGTACCCTTTTAATTGGCGAACAGCCAAACCCTTGGGACCTTCTCCAGCCCCAGGATAGGATGAGCCGACATCGAGGTGCCGAACAG
>Ga0172362_10000998_pt1 | contig 23930 bp, 25 predicted proteins | sample LakKivs1_kivu2a2_FD_114534 | JGI IMG/M metagenome (GOLD analysis project Ga0172362, IMG submission 114534) | Sediment microbial communities from Lake Kivu, Rwanda - Sediment s1_kivu2a2 | ecosystem: Environmental > Aquatic > Freshwater > Lake > Sediment | place: Rwanda: Western Province, Lake... | reverse complement strand
CTATCTCAGCACCTAATCGAGTGCGGAGGGATTCGAACCCCCGACCGGCGACTTTGGAGATCGCTGCTCTACCAGCTGAGCTACACACCCCTCAAACCTATCACCCCAAGAAACTCTCTCAGGGTGACTCCGGTACAATCTTTAGGCTAGAATCTTTGTGATAGTTCCAGCACCAATGGTTCGTCCTCCTTCTCGGATCGCAAATCTCATTCCTTCTTCCATAGCTACAGGACAAATAAGTTCTCCTGTCAGCTCCACATTATCACCAGGCATCACCATCTCAGTGCCTTCTGGCAATGTCACTGTCCCTGTTACATCCGTTGTACGGAAGAAAAATTGAGGGCGATATCCGCTAAAGAATGGTTTATGTCTTCCACCTTCTTCTTTCTTCAGAACGTAAATCGTCCCTTTGAACTTTGTATGTGGTTTGCATGTTCCTGGAGCAGCGAGAACCATCCCTCTTTCTACTTGATCTTTTTCAATACTTCTTAAAAGAACTCCCACGTTCTCCCCAGCTCTAGCTTCTTCTAGAACCTTGTTGAACATCTCAAGACCTGTCGCAACAGTTTCTCTTGTCTCTTTAAGTCCCACGATAGAAAGTTTATCGTTTACCTTAACAATACCTCTTTCTACACGTCCTGTTACTACCGTACCACGACCAGAAATAGAGAAAACGTCTTCAATCGGCATAAGGAACGGCTTGTCTACTTCACGCTCAGGAGTTGGAATATGAGCGTCTACTGTATCCATCAACTTAGCGATACACTTCTCATATTCAGCATCACCTTCCAAAGCCTTCAGCGCAGAACCTCTAACAATAGGAGATCCTTTGTACCCCTTAGAATCGAGAAGCTCAGAAATTTCCATTTCTACAAGCTCTACAAGCTCTTCGTCACCTTTGCTGATCTGGTCAATCTTATTCAAGAAAACAACAATTCTAGGAACGCCTACCTGGTGAGCAAGCAGAATGTGCTCTTTTGTCTGAGGCATCGGACCATCTGTCGCAGCAACGACAAGAATAGCTCCATCCATCTGGGCCGCACCCGTAATCATGTTTTTAACATAGTCAGCATGTCCAGGGCAGTCTACGTGCGCATAGTGACGCGCGCCCGTTTCATACTCTACGTGGCTTGTATTGATCGTAATACCACGCGCTTTTTCCTCTGGAGAATTATCAATCGATGCGTAGTCACGGAACTTCGCACCACCTTTTGTGGCTAAATATTTTGTGATTGCCGCTGTAAGCGTCGTCTTACCATGGTCAACGTGACCAATGGTTCCTATGTTGACGTGCGGTTTACTCCTCTGAAACGATTCCTTTGCCATCGATTAGCTCTCCCGTAATTTATTTGACACAAATTGTTTTTTCGTTATTTTCCACTTTATGCATCTTTCGACTTGCCCAGAATAGGAATTGAACCTACGACCGCTTGCTTACCATGCAAGTGCTCCACCACTGAGCTATCTGGGCTCTTACAAAAATAACCCAACCTTAAATGTCGAATGCTTAAAGCTTACCCCTCATGAAAAATAAATGCAACACCTACTTACATGTGAACTAAAAAAGAGACCCTTATGTTACCGCTGTCTGTAGACAATCCTTGCCTTGGACAGGTCGTAAGGGGACATCTCTACGGTTACATTATCTCCAACCAGAACTCTGATATTCTTCATGCGCATCTTTCCACAAAGATGTGCCAAAACCTTCATACCATTTTCGAGTGCAACCCGAAACGTCATATTAGGAAGCAGTTCTTCAACAGTCCCTTCTAACTTTAACGTATCCTCTTTCTTCGACATAGGCTATGCAATAATTTTTCAATTTTGAAAATAAATGAAACAATCTCTGTGATTTAATGTCAACGGATTTTACACAAACACCCATTTACCAACAACCCCAACTTTCTTTCCCCTTAACAAAAGAGGAAAAAACAGGTAGGATATACTCCTCTCTTGTTCTATGATCTTTCTGAAAAAAAATATAAGGGGATTCGAATTGTCGTTTTCACAATTTACAACAAATGTTAACCATCTCAAGCAGTTATTTGCTACATGCCCTTCTTTAGAAGACAAATACAAAAAAATTATTGAACTAGCCTCTTTTCTTCCTGCAATGCCCTCAAACGAGCTAAAAGAAGAGCTCTTGGTTCCAGGTTGTCAAAGCCGTCTCTACATGAAAGCCGTCTATGAACAAGATCTTCTTTCCTTCTCTATGCATACAGACGCTCTTATCTCCAAAGGATTAGCAGCTATCTTGTATATGGTTTATAACAATCTTTCTCTAGTCACTATCGTAGATAACCCTCCTACCTTTCTACAAGACCTAGGTATTTTAGGAAGTTTATCCCCTTCTAGATCTCAAGGAGCTATTAGTATTTATTTAAAAATGCAACAGATAGCTTTGCATTTTCTCAAATCTTGTACGCATCATGAAACGAGCTAACACAAAGCTCTCTACCTGTTTGTAGACCTAAAATTTATATTTGCAAATTAATCTACGATTCATGCAGACTGCCCCGAAAATCTCTTTAACACATTTTCTACGTGGCAGTTATATGACGATTTCCATCGATAATTCAGATCACAATTCTCCCTATGAAGGACTTTATTATGGAGCAAGACAGTTTGGTTCCTTTCTGCAAGAAACCGTAAGAGATGTGATCCCTGGTACTTTGCTTGCAAAAACCCTAGTCACAGCAGCCACCTATTTCTATCCTTCCATAGCCTATGATGATGATCTAGAGGACACAGATGGAGATACTTTTGTAGTCACTCACAATAACAAAGAAGAAATTGCTAAGAAAATTATTGAAAAAAGAGTTTCTTTTGCCCCCTCCCTATCAGAACAAGATAAAACCTCCCAAACATCATTTTTGCTAACAACCTTTACAAACATGCTAGCAGATCGCTTAGCGATGATAGCCTCCCTTGCCCAAAAGATGGGGCTTACAAGAAACGTCAAATATGCAATCTCTATGCATGATGGCTTTACACATCCTTATGCAAGCGTCGGAGATCGCTTTTCACCCAGCGATCCTTTGGTTAATGCAGTGGTTCCTCCTATATTTATCGGAACCCCAGAAAACTCTTCTCTTACACTCTCTTCTGAAGCTATCAAAGCAAGACAATCGTTTGTCATAGCCCATGAGATTGCGCATATTGCAAAAAATGATCATCTTACACGCCTTGCCCTGCTTACAGGAATGGCTTTACTCAACATTTCCTTATGGGTTTCAGGACTTGGTATAGCCGCTTCCCTTTCTACGCGCATCATCTCAACAGCTCTTGCAGCTGGATTGTCTCATGGATCAGCAAGACTTTTTTATACTCTAGTAGTGAGACATCAAGAGCGTAAGGCAGACTTGCTAGCTATACAAACCCTTAACTCCGCGGAAGGGGCTAAGACATTCTTTTCGGCCATCCCTGACAACCCAAGAGACTTAGAGCACCCTTCTAATTCGGAAAGATTAGCTACAGCGCTTCGCTGGACCCCTTCTTGATGAATAAGTATCGCTTTTTACCGTGGGATCCTTCTTGGCAAAATCTCTTTCATGAAGAAAAAGCGTATCTCTTCTCCCTGTGTTATCGAGCACATTGGAAGCACGGCTGTAGAAGGTTTAGGAGGTAAAGGGATTATTGATATAGCTCTTACATCTACTCAAGAGCATCTCTTGTCTTGTAAAAGCGAGCTACTACATTTGGGATACCTACTTAGTGAGCGTCGCATTACACAGACAAGCTATTTTTTAAAAAAACTATCTACCATTACAACCGAAACCTTATTTCACTTACATCTAGTCTTAGACAACTCTAAAGAGTGGAAAAATTTTCTTTTTTTTAGAGACTACTTAAGATCTCATGCTGAAGAGGTAAAAAGATATGAAGATATCAAGAAAAAAGCTTGTCTACATAGCGATGTGGATGGTATTTACTATAAATCTTCGAAGGAAATTTTCTTTAAAGAAGTTTTTACTACACACCTAGAACGGAGATAGCTTGTGAAGATTTTATTTTTTCTAACACTATGTACGATAAACCTTCTACCACTTCCTGCCACAGAAACTCCTTCACCTACTTATGCTGCAAACCCAACTTATCTTAAGGTCCTTGATGCTATTGAGCATTCTGCAATGATACCCGGCCTATCTTCAGACACTCTCTCTACGCTGCGCCATGAGATGAAAGAAACGTGGAACTCTCTCAATATAGATCATAGAGTACAAATCACAGGAACAGATCAGGATATTCGACCTCTTTTTGTTGGTTTACAAGGCATTATTGAACAAGTACTTGCCAACAGTTTAGGAAAAGACCTTCACCTGCTCAAAGGAGCTATTCATACTCCTATGCCACCTACTCCCCTTTGTACAGAAGGTTCTTTATCTCCACAACTTGTAGACCCTTCCATAGAAAAAGATCCAACAAGACTCTTTACTGTGCAAGCAAGAACCATAATCCTACGGGATTTCCTAGCCAAAGGGGGGACGCTGTATAGTGTTTACCCTAAAAATGGTCTTAACAAACGAACTGAGCAGCAAAGAGCTGTTTATCAAAAAGAGCTCCTTAACTATCCTGATCACTTGATAGATGCACCCCTTCTTTGTGAAGAATTCCCTCAAAGCCTAATAGGAGCTACCTATGTATTTGAAGATGACAATAAGGAGCTGTGGATATTTTCTATCAATATGACGCAAGCTAAAGACCCACAAGCTCTTGGAAGCTTTGGCTTGTGGTTTGGCCCTATCACTCATCCTGTCATTGAAGAGCGCCTAAACGCGCTTAACTCATATTGTGTCCAGCATGGATTCCTACTCATGCACAAACTAACCAGTAACTAGGAGAATTTCGCATGCATAATAAACTTTTTCTTGGCGCGATCGTACTGCTTACAAGTTTGTCTCCCCTAAATGCCACCTACGTGCAAGAAGTCGCTGAAAAACGGGTGCAACTCTGTACGAAAAATCTTTTTACTGAGCAAAAACACCCAACTACATCTCTCATGCAGTTGCTACGAAAAACTGGGATGGATGTACAAGCTAATGATGATCTGAGTACTATTAATGCTTGGTCTCAAACCCATCTTATGCGTACAGGAGAGCGCTGGCATGAGCAAACCAAGCGCTTTGATGCGCTTGCACCTGAACTTACTGCTCTACTTGCAGATTTGGGCTTTACCCAAGAATATCTTCCAACACGCTCTCATTACCAAGGAGCGCTTGTGCATGGCGCTTTATTAACAAGAGTGCGCGAGCGCATAGCTTCTCTTGTCGATCAGTGGCAACATGGGGTCCGCTTTTCCCACCTTTATCTACTAAGCGGAGCAAGACCTTTGGAGCCTGCGTATGAAAACCAAAAAACTTTCTGCTCTGATGAGACCTCTTCTTTAAAGATAAGAGCTGATTGGACTCCACCTTCTGTTTTTCCTTCGATAGAGAGTGAAATGATGCTATTTGTATGGAATCAAGCCCACCTTCCTAAGGAGATGCGTGAGCAAGTACAAGTTCATGTTATCAATAGCCCTATGAAGTGGGATCCTGTGAGCTCATCCATGAAAAGACCCACTACACAAGATACAATAGAGTATTGGTTAAAAGCGACGCCACCTTCTGGTCTCTATCTAGCTATCACCAATGCACCTTATATCGTGCGACAAAATCTTATCACGCAAACCATGCTTCCAGAGGAGATAGAAGTGGAGTCTATTGGCACTAAAGCGTCCTCAAAGGAGAAAATCGTTATTTTACTCGATGAACTTGCTCGCACAATCTTTTATCTGCAGCAGTTTTCTTCCCTGTAAATACGCCGGCGCGTCTTCACACTCCAAAGTAATGATAGCGAATCTCCTCGTTTTTTTTGGGACCGATGACGCGCCAGTTCAAATGAATTACCTTCTCATCAAAATGAATATGTCCAAGATAAGTATCCTCTCCACAAAGATGGGAGCCCATAGATGCAAGAGCGCTAGGTCCTGCTGGAGCTACATGGAATAAGAACACAGGGTGATCTGCACCATGACGCAAATGCTCTAGAGTAATAACCCCAGCGTATCTATCTAAAGTCCATCGAAATACGTTACTAAAAGCCATCTTACTGACAACTTGGCTACTCCAACTTCCTTTTTCATAAAATACAAGAACACGATCCCCTTGCTTTACAGCTCTTACCTCCCCATATCCTTTACCTTCCCAACCGGAAGTATCTTGGAGAGATCCTTCTTGAACAGCTTTTGCAGATTGAAAGCTTAACTGAGAAATTTTTCCTAGTTGATCCCAAAAATTCAGCAATACCTGCATTTTATCAAAAGTTGGAGCCTGGCAAGATTTCTCCACAAAATAAAAGTCTTTCTTTTGCTGAGAAGGAAGTAATGTGTACGCTTTTTTGAGTAAAAGCTCCAATTCTTCAAGAAGAGGAAAGGCTGGATTCAATCGATATATTCTTGTTTTACCTTCATAACTACTCACGAGAATCCCGCCTCTTTCTAGCTTTTGTAAACTTTTTTGCAGCGGCGTCAGAGGTAGTTGTAGCAACTTGTGCATCTGCGCCCCATAACACTTATGATTCACAAACAAAAACAGTAAGATCCTCACAACACTTTTACTACCACAAATCGCTTCTAACATAGAAAACCTACCTAAATTATAGTTTTTAAAAACTATCTAATAAACACACGCAACACGAATTAAAAATGAGAATCTTACACCTTTTTAAGGTTTTTACAAACTATTTTTTAGTTTTTACAAGATGGTTTCAGCGTGATTGTAAAAAAAACAAATGAGATATTTTTCATTTTCACAATCTATCTAAGGACACAAATGGTCTTAAGACACAACTGGCAAAAAGAAGAGCTGCAAGCTCTTTTTGATCTTCCTTTAATGGAGCTTGTCGCTAAAGCTCATAAAGTTCATGCCGAGTACAACAACGTTTCTGAAATACAAATGTGCTCTTTAATTTCTGTAAAGACCGGTGGTTGCTCAGAAAACTGCAAGTATTGCCCTCAATCTGCAAGATATCAAACACCTATAAAAGCGCAAGCTATGCTAGAGACCGAAGAGGTCTTACGCCGCGCTAAAGAGGCAATTTCTGAAGGTGTTTCACGCATTTGTTTAGGAGCTGCTTGGCGCGAAGTGAAAGACAACGTGTATTTTGAAAGAATAGTACACATAGTCAAAGAAATCACCTCTTTGGGAGTAGAAGTCTGCTGCACTCTTGGCATGTTAACAGAGCAGCAGGCAAAGCGACTAAAAGAAGCAGGTCTTTATGCCTATAATCACAACCTTGACTCTTCAGAACGTTTTTACCGCACTATTATTTCTTCTAGAACCTATCAAGATCGTCTCAACACTTTAGACGCTCTTGAAAAAACACAGCTAAGCGTTTGCTCTGGTGGTATCCTAGGCATGGGAGAAACACAAGAAGATCGCTTGGAGATGTTACTAACTTTATGTACCAGAACCCCTCATCCCGGCTCTGTTCCTCTCAATCGACTGATTCCCATCCCTGGTACACCTTTAGCTGACAAAGAGCAAATTTCTCTTTGGGAGATGTTACCAACAATCTCTGTAGCGCGCATTATCATGCCAAAAACGATGATTCGGTTATCTGCTGGCAGAAAAGGCCTTTCCTATGAGCAGCAAGCTCTGTGCTTTTTTGCAGGAGTCAACTCCATCCACGTAGGCGAGAAATTGCTCACAACCTCTAACAATCCTCTCGAAGAAGATCTGCACATGTTTCAGCTTCTAGGTCTTACCAAAAAAAAGGCCTTTTCTATGGCAGAAAATCTATGATGATAGATGTACAAAAAAGGCTTGATGCAAGAGAGAAAGAAGGTTCTTTGCGATCTCTTACCTTATCTTCTTTTTCAACAGACTTTTCTTCTAACGATTATCTGGGCTTAGCGCGCTTACCAGAGTGCAAACAACGAGTCTTCGAGGAATATGGACGCTACGAATCTACGCTCGGCGGCCATGGCTCCACAGGATCTCGTCTACTATCAGGCAATTGTCTCTATGCGCAGGCGCTGGAGCAGAAGATCGCTGCTTTTCATGGCTATGATGCAGGAACATTATTTAACTGCGGATACATGGCAAATATCGGAGTACTTTCTACAATTGGAGACGCTGATGATGTGTTTCTCTTTGACCACGATGTACACGCTTCTATGCACGCGGGTTTGCAACTTAGCCCTGCCAGAGCTATTTCTTTTCGACATAATTGCCTTGAGCATTTAGAAAATAGGTTACAGCTCACAAAGCATGCTCATCAAAGATTCATTTGTATTGAATCTGTCTATTCTACAGATGGCTCTATCTCTCCTCTAAGAGAGATCGCTGCGCTTGCTAGAAAATACAGCGCTTATCTTATTGTCGATGAAGCGCATGCAACAGGTGTTCTTGGGCCTCATGGCAAGGGACTTATTGCACAAATGAATGTCTCTGATGTGGTGCTAGCGCATATTGTCACTTTTGGAAAAGCGTTAGGAGCTCATGGAGCCATCGTACTTGGAAGCGCTACCTTGCAAAAAGCGCTCATCAACTTCGCTTCCTCGTATATCTATACTACTGCTCTACCTTGGATCTCTCTTGCAGCTATTGATGTAGCCTATTCTCTCTTTCCTTCTATGGACAAAGAAAGAGCGCATCTACAAAAGCTTATACACACATGCTCTACAGAGTTGCTTTCCTCTTCAATAACTCCTATCCAAGGAGTAATCATCCCAGGCAATCTTTCTGTAGATCGTGTAGCAAAGATCTGCCAAGCACGTGGATATGATGTAAGAGCTCTCAAGCATCCTACTGTCCGTAAAGGGCTAGAACGTCTAAGGATTTGTCTGCATAGTTTTAACACACAGGAAGAGCTTCTTTCCCTGATTGAGTGTATCCAAACCTCTCTTAAGGAGATCTCATGCAACGTATAATTGTTACAGGAATAGGCACAGATGTGGGAAAAACCTTAACAGCAGCAATTTTGACAACTCTTTATCAAGGGATCTATTGGAAACCTATTCAAACCGGAAGCCCTTCAGACTCTCATGTTGTGAAAAACCTCACAAACCAAGCGATTCATCCTTCTCGATACACTTTCCAAACTCCTGTTTCTCCTCATCATGCTGCCAAACTAGAAGGAATAGAAATAGACCTTACTACACTTACTTGTCCCTCTACCACAAAACCACTGATCATCGAAGGTGCTGGCGGTGTATGCTCTCCTATCACTTTTTCACAGCTCAATATTGATATGTTTAAATTATGGGATTGCCCTTGTGTTGTTGTTTCTAGACATTATCTTGGAAGCATCAATCATACGCTGATGTCTCTACACATGCTAAAACTCTATCAAATCCCCATACTAGGTATCATCTTTAATGGAAATGTAGAACCTGAAAGTGAAGCTGTCATCTTGTCCCACACAAGCCTGCCTTGTATAGGACGTATTCTGCCTGAAGTGCATATTACCAAGTCTATCATCCATCAATACGCTAAGCAGTGGAGCCCTTGTCTATGTCGATTGTAAAAGATGATAAGCAATATCTCTGGCATCCATTCACGCAGATGAAAACAGCTCCTTCTCCTCTTCCCATTGTAAAAGGACAAGGAGCTTATCTGTATAGTGAAGAAGGGAAAAGCTATCTCGATGGCATCGCTTCTTGGTGGACAAATTTACATGGACACTCTCATCCCTATATTGCTCAAGCAATTTATGAGCAAAGCTTACAACTAGAGCATGTGCTCTTTGCAGATTGTACGCACCCCTCTGCCACAACACTTGCCAAACGATTGCTTGCTCTTTTGCCAAAAAAATTTTCCAAAGTATTCTATTCAGATAATGGATCTACTGCTGTTGAATGCGCCTTAAAGATGGCTTTTCAATATTGGTTTAACTTAGATCCAAACACAAAAAAAAAGAAAGTCATTTGCTTTACAGGTAGTTATCATGGAGATACTTTTGGAGCGATGTCTGCCTCTGGCAAAAATGATTTCAATAAACCGTTTTGGAGCCATCTTTTTCCTGTAGCTATGTTAGATGTGCCTACACCACAAACAGAGGAAAAAATTCTTAAGGAATTCCTTCTTCTTATAGAGCGTGACGATGTAGCCTGTTTTCTCTTTGAGCCTCTTGTGCTGGGAGCAGGAGGCATGCGTATGTACTGCCCTTTAGCGCTTGATAAGCTGATAACTCTCTGCAAAAAACATAACGTACTCACGATTGCAGATGAAGTGATGACAGGCTTTGGTCGCACAGGATCTCTTTTTGCTTGTGAATATCTTACCTCCCTTCCAGATATAATCTGTCTTTCCAAAGGTATTACAGGAGGTTTCTTACCTCTAGCAGCCACCGTGTGTACAGAAGAGATTTTCCATGCCTTTTTAGGAGATACACTCCATCAGGCCTTGCTTCATGGACATTCCTATACAGCCAATCCTCTCGCTTGTACAAGCGCTCTAGCAAGTCTTGATCTTTTACTAGACCCTAGTTGTTTATTACAAAGAACCATGATCGCGCACAATCACGCTATGTTTTGCCAAAAATGGCAAAATCATCCAAAGCTTGTTCGCTGTGAATCTCTTGGCACTATCCTTGCTCTTGAATATAAAGTGGATGATTCCTCGTACTTTAGTCGATTAAGAGATCAGCTCTATCTGTTTTTTCTTAGCAAAGGCATTCTTCTAAGGCCCCTTGGCAATGTGCTGTACGTACTACCTCCTTATTGCATCACATCCGACGAGTTACATCGTATTTACCATTATATTTCTCATACACTGGAAGGTTTATCATGAAAGGCTTTATCTCTTTACAAAAGGAATGGACCTCTCTTATCCAAAAGATCATCTCTTCTCCTCTTCTACATAGTAAGTGGGTCAATACTCTTTCTTACTTGGAAAATTGTGGAGCTCGTAAAATTGCTGCATGTGAGCATCCCACTCTTGTCAAAGAAGAGATGTTAAAACATGCTGCAGAAGAGTTTCGTCATGCTCATTATCTCAAAAGGCAACTAGCAAGGCTTTCTGGCGACCCTATGGACACCTATAGCCTGTCTTATATGTTGGGAGGAATAGCTTCTCTACACTATCTCCATGCTTTGGATGTTCGTGTCTCTCGTTATCTCAAAACAATCTCTTCTCCTGAGGAGCTTAAAGCTCACGCCTATCTTCTTGTGACCTATGCTATTGAAAAAAGAGCCGAAGAGCTCTATCCCATCTATGACGCACTACTTAGAAAAATGCACTCTCCCATCACAGTAAAATCGATTCTTCTCGAAGAGAAGGAACATTTAGCAGAGATGGAGAAAGGACTATTACTCATCCCAAATGGAGTGCATCATGCTAGACAAGCGTGCACCATAGAAGGCATCTATTGTAAGACATGGATAGTAGAGCTGTCCAAAGGATGCTCCGCATAACCTCCTTATTTTCAGTTAATATATTTTTTTACTCTACGTCTTTACCTATCCTCTTTTATGTTGCGTTTTTGATGATTTTATGCAAAAATGAAGTTCAACTTCAAAAAACACAAAGCCTTATGTTTAAAAGAGATATATCAAAAGAACTTGAGTCTATGGCTCAAGATTACCCAGTAGTTACTGTATTAGGACCTCGTCAATCTGGAAAAACCACATTAGTACAACATGTGTTTTCTCACAAAAAATACGCCAACTTAGAATTCCCAGATGTTCGCAGCGCCGCTCTTTTAGATCCTCGAGGGTTTTTGGAACAATTTCCGGAAGGAGCTATTTTGGATGAAATACAAAGAGCTCCTGAACTTCTCTCCTATATCCAACCTCTTGTTGATCTAAAAAACAGCAAAGGTATGTTTATTTTAACCGGTAGCCATCAATTGGAATTACATCAAGCCATTGCACAATCTCTGGCAGGAAGAACGGCTCTTCTTACTTTACTCCCCATGGCATTACATGAACTTGTTCATGCTGGCTTTCATTTGTCTATTGATGAGTGGATGTTGAAAGGTGGTTATCCAAGAATTTATAAAGACAATCTAGACCCGACAAAAGCTTACAGAAACTATTTTCAAACTTATGTAGAGAGAGACATACGTCAGCTTATTCAAGTTAAAGATCTCATGCAATTTGAGAGATTTGTGCAAATTATGGCAGGGCGCATAGGACAAATTGTTAAAATGGAAGAAATAGGGGGCGAAGTAGGTGTTTCTTCTCATACTGTAAAACATTGGATCTCTATTTTAGAAGCTTCCTTTATTTTATTTCGATTACCTCCCTATTTTGAAAATTTTGGTAAACGGGTTATCAAATCCCCAAAGATTTATTTCCATGATGTCGGACTTGTAGCCTATCTATTAGGCATACAAAATGAAACGCAACTGTCTAGAGATCCTTTACGAGGTAGTCTTTTTGAAAATGCTGTTATACTAGAGTTAAAAAAGCATTTGTTGAACCAAGGCAAGGATCCTTCTCTTTTTTATTACAGAGACTCTCTACGCAATGAAGTAGATGTGATCTACAAAAAAGGTCATGAGTTGGTTCCCATTGAAATTAAATCAGGCAAAACCTATCACTCCGACTTTTTAACCACACTTAATTATTTTCAATCAATAACTGATGGGCGGTCTCCTTCTGCTTTTCTGATTTATGCTGGTACTGTTGAGCAGAAAATCCATTCCACGCAATTATTAAACGTGCATAACGCGCTGAAAGCTCTCTCTTAATCCTAATTTCCACGTAAAAATGCTGGATGCTGCTTATCAAGCCATGCTGCCGAGAAATTATGGACCATATGTGCAGCTATTGAAGCATGGATCCCAAAAGAGGCTTGCACAATCCCATAGATAGATCCGCTGACACTACCTATTCCAACCACTTGTTTCCCTCCACTTTTGTAGTTAGAATAGTGGGCAGCTCCAAATCCGATGCCAATGGCTACAGCGGCAATAACCTGTGTAAAAGGAATACCTACTATAGCAGTCGTAGCTAACTGTGGCATACAGAAAGAAAGCGCCGCTGACACCAAGATTGGAGCTTTTACTACCCTATCCCAAAACTGTTCATTCTCTTCCCAATCTTCGGAAATTTCCTCAAATTTCACAACTGCCATTATACAACCTTTTTGAACTGCTGTAATAAAAAATAGTCCTTCCTTCTATCAAGAACTATCTGATAGGATGACTAGCTTCCCCACATCCAGCGCGATCTTGTATGAAAAGACCCGATCTAAAATATTTACTACTTATCACTGTTATTTTCACTGCATCCTGCATTGAAACGGATATGTATTTGCCTGCCTTTACAGATATGATGCATTTCTTTTCTGTCTCGGAGTCTCGCATCCAAAGTCTGCTTACCTGGAACTTTTTTGGTATTTGTATATCAGGACCGCTCTATGGACCTATCTCCGATGCAATAGGTCGAAAAAAACCTTTACTTATCGCACTGGGATTTTTTCTTATCGGTAGTCTTATCACCACCGTTTCTTCTAGTTTTCCATGGATGCTTTGGGGCAGGCTTCTACAAGGTCTTGGAAGTGGAGGGTGCTTCACTTTAGGAACAGCTATTATTTTTGATGTTTTTCATCAACAAAAAGCCATCAAGGCTCTTAATCAACTCAACTTGATTATTCCTTTCATTATGTCACTAGCTCCCATGGTGGGAGGCTTTTTGAACCATATGTATGGTTTTCGTAGCAACTTTCTTTTGATCACCTTGTCTGTCGTGCTCAGCTTGATCATGTCTCTTTTTTTTCTTGAGGAAACCTTACCTCAAGAAAACAAAAGACCTTTTACCGCTAAAAAGCTTGCCTATGATTGCTCAAGAGCTCTGCGATCAACACCTTTTTGGCAAATTACTCTGACTGAAAGCTTTTTGTTTTCCGGATACATGGTTTTTCTTTCTGGATCTTCTGTAGTATTTATTACAGAGCTCGGGATCAGCAAGACATGGTTTCCTCTGTATCAAGCTTCCATCTTGGTTGCTTGGCTCATCGCCTCCTTAACCCTTATCCGTATTCTGGAGAAATGGGGTACTGACAAGATTAAGAGAATTGGTAAACAGCTCACTTTTGCAAGCACACTAGGAGCCGCCCTTGTCGCTTGTATGATGCCACATAGCGCTCTTGCGTTAACCTGTGTTATGCTTGTGTATAGCTTTGGAATCAATTGGGTCATGGCTATGTATTTCCCTGAAGGCATGGAAATTTTACCTGATATTAAAGGAATCACAGCAAGTCTTATAACAAGCGCTAGGCTACTCATAAGCTCAGTCATTGTTGGCCTTGCAAGTTATTACTATAATGGTACCATCTATCCCATGACGATAGCTCTAGTTGCTTGTTCTCTTGCAATTTTTCCACTACTTATGTCATACGAAAAGCGCAAACGAGCGACACAAAGTATTGCAACAAGCTCTCCCTCTCATGAATAAAATTCTTCTTTGTCTACTCGCTCTTTGTATCCTGCTAGGCGCCCTTTGTATTCATCTGCCCGATCGTTTTTCTCCTGATCTTTTAGTACAAGGGATCGAACATGAATTTCCCCATCATGAATGTGCCAATCTCCATGAAATCCTTTCACAACCTTTTTCTTATCTTGGAAAAGGATCTCAGGCGATTGCTTTTGCAAGCGCTGATGGTAAATATGTACTTAAGTTTTTTCTCACTAATCGATTTCATACAGGGCTCCGCATCCGTAGACCCTTTAAGAAAACACCTCCTTTTCGTATCAGAGGAGATGTGCTGGAAAGATATGCTAGCGCTTTTGAAAAAATTCAAGAAGAGACAGCGCTTATTGCCATGCACTTAAGTGCAACAAAGGATCATCTACCTCGGTGTGTTCTCCAAGATCCTCAAGGCCACCAGCATACTATTGATCTCAACCGCTTTTCTTTCTTAGTGCAAAAAAAATGCACCTGTCTATCTACCCACTTCGCAAAACTTCCCTTAGAGAAAAAGGAAAGCCTTAGACAAAAACTCCAAGAGCTACTTACCTCCTTAGCTCGCAAAGGGTTTTACAATCTCAGAGGCTCTTTTAAAGAGCAAAATTTTGCTTTTTGTGAGGATGAAGTCTACATCATCGATATCGGAAATTTTGTCTTTAGAGAGGAAATAGCGCAACACCCTCTACCAGAAATACAAAGATCTGAAAAAGCTTTGCAACATTGGAGGAATTAAAAAAAGATTTGCCATAACACCCCTAAATAGCCTATGTATCACAAGAAACTGCTAGTAGTTTTATGTTGGTGCTTCTATGTCCACCATAGGTCCTTCCTATCAGCCAAATAAGATCTCTTCTACAACAAAACCTATCAACCCCTTTGATAAACCCTCTCCTTTAGAAGAAAAGACAACTATCTGTGGTACGACAGCTATATGCTCTTTCTCCTCTCCTCCTGCTCTTACAGCGGTCTCTGCAAACATCCACTCTCCCACAGCAAAAAAAACAGCTTCTTGTGCAAAGCAGATACTGAATCCCTCACCAACAATCACTAGTGCAACAAAACAAGTCTTAGGCAATATTCTTGATACGTACAAATTCAAGTTTTGGGAATTTTTACAAGCAAACACACAAAAGCCAGAGATCCATGCACGCGAGCAGCTGCTTGTAAAACCTTTGAAAGTTTTACAAGATGTATTTCTTAGCGTAGAAAGCCGCGATTTTCTTAGTTCTTATATTGTCAGGGATAGTAACATAGAGAAAAACCAGTCCCCACAGATGCAGAAAAAATTTCAGACATTTCGTGAAAAATTGCTCTTGTTACAAGAGTCTCTTGCTGAAGTGGGAATAACAAGTGTACCTCCAGGAAAGTCCATCAATTTTTGGTCAGGAAAGGAAGGGCAAGCTAGAGCTGCTGAAGAAGAAAATTTTTCAGACTCTGACGTTCCTCTTTTTAAATTTCTTTTCGACTGCTGGGGACATCTACGCACTGAAGCCTCAAAACAGCCCAATGCAGCTACCCAAGAATTAATCTCTTTACTTCCCGACTTGTTTTCTTCTCTGTTTGCCACCTATGCTCATGGCTCTGTTAACGTATACATGTCGAGCAAAAATAATGGCTCCTCCAGCGTGGTGAATGTCGATAGCGCCTTTTGGAGAGCAGAACTCTACGCTCTCATCAACAACCCTAATGTCTCTCATATTCATCTCTATTTACACGAGGGAAAAGAAAAATGGTCAGCTCCTATTGATCTAAAAAGTAAAGATCCCAAGGTAATTGCTTATAGAGATCAGGTGATATGCCTTTCACGAAGAGGCGACTCTACACTAAAAGTGCCCATAAGCTCACTTAAACAAATGATTAACACCTGGCGTGAACAGGCTCTATCTCATGGACTCATTGCCGGCGCCAAACAGCTTGAGACAAGTTCTGATGCCTAGATTTTCCAAAACTCTGTTTGTTTTTCGTCGTGACTTACGCTTGGAAGATAATACTGGGCTACTATTTGCCTTGGAGAACTCTGAAAAAGTGATCCCTTGTTTTATTTTTACCCCAGAGCAGATCGAAAACAACCCCTACCTCAGTCTTCGAGCCCTGCAGTTTATGATAGAATCCTTGGAAGATCTATCTGAATCTTTAAAGAAAAAAAAAGGTCATCTCTATCTTTTTTATGGTGACCCTGCAACCATTATAGACAAGCTCATTATATCTTTGTCTCTTGATGCTGTCGCTATTAATCGCGACTATACTCCTTACAGCGCGCAAAGAGACACTCTCATAGAAAAAGTATGCCAAAAAAGAGATATTCCCCTTCTTGTGCTCGATGATGCTCTTTTACACTCTCCTGAAGAGACTCTCAAAGCAGATGGCTCCCCATACTCTGTATTTACACCTTTCTACAATAATGCCTCGCGCTCGCATGTCGCCTCCCCCGTGCCCAATCGCTACCACAACTATTACACGCAAGCTATTGCTACCGATCAAGGAGACAAGCTCTACAAAAAAATCCTTCCTACACGAGTAGACCAAGCCCCTGGAGGAAGGGAATCTGCTCTTAAAATCCTCAAAAAACTCAAAACTTTTTCTCACTACAGCAAAGAAAGAGATTTTCCTGCGCTAGATAGCACCACGCATCTTTCTGCTCACCTTAAGTTCGCCACCTGCTCTGCGAGGGAAGTTTATTATGCTGTCTGTGAAAAACTCGGCCCTCGCAGCGATATCCTTCGCTCTTTGTATTGGAGAGATTTTTTCTCTTCTATTGCTCTTTATTTTCCCCATGTTTTCCAAGGAGCTTTTCACAAAAAATTCAACGCTCTCTCCTGGGACACCAATAAAAAAGCTTTTACCGCATGGTGTCTTGGAGAAACAGGATTTCCTATTGTCGACGCAGGGATGCGTGAGCTCAATACAACAGGGTATATGCACAACAGAGTGCGGATGATTGTAGGAAGTTTTCTTGTCAAAGATCTCCATATCAACTGGAGATGGGGAGAAAAATATTTTGCAACTACTCTTATCGACTATGATCCTGCTATCAATAATGGTAACTGGCAATGGGTAGCAAGTACTGGTTGTGATGCGCAACCTTACTTTCGTATTTTTAATCCCTGGAATCAACAAGAAAAATTTGATCCCGACTGCGTCTATATCAAGCGCTGGGTTCCAGAACTCCGAGAGCTTCCTCCTAAGATCCTACACCGTTGGTTTCTGCAAGAGCATCATGACCTATGTCCAGCCTACATCCCCCCCATCGTAGATCATAGTGTTGAAGCAAAAAAAACCTTACTTCTCTACAAAAAAGCTGCCTCTTCTCACAAGTAACCTGCCAGATACTTGCAAAAAACTCCTCTTCTATGCTTACAATAAATCCGTCATTTTGTGAGTCTTCTTCATGAAATATCATGCCGTCGCCGATCTGTGTAAAGAGTTTGTCCCTAAATCGTGGAGCTATGTTTTTAAAAACTACTCATGGCTTAGTTTTAAACATGACCTCATTGCTGGTATCACGGTAGGTCTTGTTGCCCTTCCCCTTACCATGGCTTTTTCTATCGCAGCAGGGCTGCCACCAGCTAGGGGTCTTATTACAGGCATCATTGCTGGATTCTTAGTCTCCTTGCTGGGAGGAAGTCGCTTTCAAATCGCAGGTCCTACAGGGGCCTTTGTTGTCATTATCTATGATATTGTTGCAAGAGTTGGTTATGATGGACTGGTGATCACAACTTTAATGGCAGGAGTACTTCTTCTGGTAGCTGCTTTGACAAGAATCGGCTCTTTAATTAAATATATCCCCTATCCCCTCATTACAGGATTTACTTCAGGTATCGCTGTTCTTATTTTTACTTCACAGCTGAAAGACTTTTTTGGTTTTCACATTGCTAGGATGCCAGGTGATTTTACTTCCATCTGGATCGCTCTTGTCCAAGCCATCCCTTCGTTTCATCTACCCTCTTTTAGTGTTGCCTGCGCTACCCTTTTCATCATCCTTATGATCCGTCGCTTTTGCCCTGTTATTCCATGGGGTATTTCCTCGATTGCTTTGATCACAGCTATCGTATGGATCTTTGCTATTCCCGTAGATACTATTGCAAGTAGATTTGGTCCCATCAAACTCTCCTTTGAGCCTCCGAGCATCTCACTAGTCTCTTTTTCTTCCTGGAAACTTCTGATTCCTGACGCCATCACCATTGCTTTCTTAGCAGGCATTGAATCTCTTCTCTCTGCCATTGTTGCTGATGGTATGACAAGTACAAAACATAAATCCAATAGCGAGCTTTTTGCGCAAAGCATTGCCAACATCGCTTCTGTATCTTTTGGAGGAATACCCGCAACAGGGGCGATAGCAAGAACAGCTACCAATGTCAAAGCAGGAGCAAAAACTCCTCTATCTGGTATGCTGCATGCTCTTACCTTGCTAGCGATAGCTTTGCTATGTGGTCTTCTTGTAAGCAAGATCCCTCTTGCAGCTCTCGCTGGGATGTTGGTGATGATTGCGTGGAATATGAGTGAAGTGCAACATTTTGTGCATCTTTTCAAAGCCCCTCTACGTGACGTCCTTGTATTGCTTACAACCTTTTTGCTTACCGTTTTTGTAGATCTGACAGCAGCAGTGGAAGTAGGAATGATCCTTTCTGTGTTTTTATTTATGAAAAGAATCAAAGATACTTCGGGGGTTATTTCTCTGACTGCCATGGAAACCTCTCTAGAAACTTCAGGAGAAGAAACCTATCAACTCTCAGCAGCAGAAAAATACAAGATTCCTAAAGGTGTAGAGGTTTATGAAATCACAGGCCCTTTTTTCTTTGGCATAGCCGACAGTCTCCAAACTGTTCTTGCTAACATGAGCTTTCCCCCAAAAATCTTTATCTTACGTCTCAGAAAAGTCCCCATCATTGATGCAACAGCCATGCATGCGCTAGAAGAGTTTTATCTACAATGTCAAAAACAAGGAACTATCCTTTTTCTCTCAGGCCCTAACCGTAATGTCCTTAAAAAATTGAAAAACTTTGGTATCAGCAAGCTTGTTAGGGAAAAACATATTTTTTCGCATGTCAGTCACGCACTGGAATATGCTGATCAACTTCTATCCTCTTCTCAAAGCAACCTCCGACCATCCTAGAATAGATCCAATCCCAAGCTATAGTATAGGGATCTTTATATCCAGCCTGATGCTCTAGAGTATATTTCATGCGAAGAGCAAAAATGTGATCATAGACAATCAGTAGTGAAGCTGCCCACCCCCAGGGTACAAACAAACTAAAGGCTGGAGTGTTAATACTCGCATTAGCACTTAACTCAATAAGTCCCCTCACCATATTACCAAATCCATGTCCTATATGTAGGATATGCCTTTTGCAAGAAGTCCCATATCCTCTAGGATTTTTTATATATAAATCGGTAATAGCTGAAAAAATTACAGTAGCAACAGAATTAATCACTATAATAGCTCCTGCGAAAAGACGAATCAGTCCAGCTGTATGGCAGGTGGAAGGTAAATAACCAAAAAAATTACAAGTTTTCTCCAAAACAGCTTGCATACACTCTACACGATCTACATCCCTCTCTTGGTAAAAACTCCCTGTATAGATTTCTTTTACATCCGTAGTAATACTCATTTTTCTCCTGGCAAGTCTGTCTGCTTGAGCAGACAGTCTACTATAAGCTTATTTGTATAGCCAATAAATTCAGTACAAACCTGTATTTAACTGCTATAAATTTTTTTTTATTATCTAGATGTTAGTGGTATATAAATCTTTGTTATACGTTGAGAATCATCCAAAGAAATCTTGTGCAAGTCTACATACTCACAAAATGAAGGAGCATCTGCTAATTTTTCAAAACTGCTGGGATACCATCTAGAAAAAATCTCATCAAATGTTTGAGAACCTGCTGGCAGTTTTTTTTCTCCTATTTCTCCCTGTGGTTTATAAGGCTCCGTGAGAGCAACACAAGCGTCAAAACGACATTTTGGGTTATCTAAAGACATCCCATAGTGGGTTTATAATCTCCTACTTTGCGCACAAATAACACTGTTTCTTCTTTTCTTTGCACATACTCAGGTTTTAACATAGACCTTTGCTCCTCCTGTAAAAATGTATTTCGCAAACATCGCAAAGCCAAAGGTTGCATCTTCTGGCGGTAACGGCTAGGAGCCGTCTTCATCACCTGGTGGAACGCCTTAGTAAAAGAAGAAGAGGTCTGATAACCTACATCTAGTCCAATTTCTGTGATTGAGCTACCCGTATAGCGAAGCCTGCCAGCTGCTGTTTGCATGCGTAGCCTTCTCACATACTCTTGCAATGTCTCCCCCATATAGACACTAAAAAGACGGTGAAAATAGAAAGGAGATATACAAGAAATCCTTGCAAGATTTTCTAAAGAAAGTTCCTTATCCAAATGTTGATCAATATGGATTAAAACTTTTATTAACAAAGCCATATGATGTACATATGCCGATCTTTTTTTCATCGCCTTTTTCCTTTGCTTTACTGAGTATGATAAGTAATCCTGCTTGTTTTCTTCTTTTCCATTCTTGCTAATCTTTCCAAAAACGGTCTATAATGCTCTCTTTTGCGCTCAAGTACCAAGACAATTATGCAAACAGAGAGTGAACTACAAGAGCAAGTGCAGAAACGACGCACTTTTGCTATCATCAGCCACCCTGACGCTGGTAAAACAACCCTTACAGAAAAACTTTTGCTGTACTCAGGAATGATTCATACAGCTGGTATGGTGAGAGGTCGTAAAGGGAGTAAAGCTGCCACTTCCGATTGGATGGCTATGGAGCAAGAAAGAGGAATTTCTATCACCTCTTCAGCTATGCAGTTTTCCTATAAAGATACCATCATTAACATCTTGGATACTCCAGGCCACCAAGACTTTTCTGAAGATACCTACCGGACGCTCACAGCAGCTGATTGCGCTATCATGGTCATCGACGCTGCCAAAGGAGTAGAGAAACAAACTCGCAAGCTCTTTGAAGTGTGTAGGCTAAGACAAATTCCCGTACTTACCTTTATTAACAAGATGGATATGCCTGGACGTGAACCCTTAGAGCTCATGAATGAAGTGGAAAATCTTTTACAGATTCACTCCTCTCCTATCAATTGGCCCATAGGTACCGGAAAGAGTTTTGTTGGGGTTTATGATCGGATCGCTAAGGAGTGCTTAATCTTTATCAAAACCTCTGTAGGAGGTTCTAAAAAAGTCGATATAGAACGTTATCCCTTGGGTCATCCTCATCTAGAAACCCTCATCGATAAAGAATACATCTCTCAATTAGAGCAAGAGCTAGAGCTTTTAGAAATCGCTGGTAACCCTTTTTCAAAGCAAGAGTTTCTAGAAGGCTCCGTCACCCCTGTATTTTTTGCATCTGCCTTAACAAATTTTGGTGTAGAACCATTTTTTGATGCTTTTATCAAATATGCCCCTTCTCCGGGACCGCGTATAGCTACAAAAACTGATGGGGAAGATATGTTGATTGATCCCATCAAAAACACTTTCAGCGCTTATGTTTTTAAAATCCAAGCGAATATGGATAAAAGACATAGAGATAGTATGGCCTTTTTACGAGTCTGCTCCGGCAAATTTGAAAAAGATCTTGTCGTGAAACATCATCGCCTTAAACGAGAGATTCGTCTTTCACGCCCTCACGGGATGCTGTCTGGAGAGAGAACAACTGTAGAAACAGGATATGCTGGAGATATCATTGGCGTTATCAATCCTGGGATGTTTTCTATCGGAGACACTCTCTCTTTAAGTGGAGGGTTTAACTTCAAACCGCTCCCTCAATTTCAGCCAGAGATTTTTGCAAAAGTCTCTCCTAAAGATATCAGTAAAAGAAAATCTTTTGATAAAGGTGTTGTCCAGCTTGCTGAAGAGGGCGCCATCCAAGTCTTATTCCCTTATGAAAGCTACGGCGATGTGGTCTTTGGAGCCGTTGGACAGCTGCAGTTTGAAGTCATGCAGTATAGACTCAAAGATGAGTATGGTGTAGAGGTTCTCTCTACCCCTCTTCCCTACAAATGCAGCGCTTGGCTTATAGGAGATCCTTCTTCTTTTGAAAAAGGGTCTACTTCCTTGATTGTGAAAGATCGATCAGAAAGAGTGATGGTCCTTTTCAATAGCCCTTGGGAAAAAGAGTATGTCATCAAAAACAATCCTCGCCACCAGCTTGTTGATTATATGGCATAACACACAAAACACTTGCTGGAAAACTTGTAATTTTGTAGCATTACAAAAATACAATAGGCTCTATGAATAAACCTTCACTATCCGATTGGAATCATTTTTTGCAGCTTTGCCAAGCTTGCTCTTCAACAAAAGAACTAGAAGAGCTTTTTGATCTTTTTCTCACCCCGGAAGAAAAAGAGAATTTAACAGCTAGGTTTCTTATCATTAAGTCTCTTTGCGAAGAGAAGCTCACACAAAGAGAAATAGCTTCTCAATGTCACGTGAGTATTGCACAAATCACAAGAGGCTCTAACGCTTTAAAGAGAGCCTCTTCCTTTGTAAAAAAATTGCTAGCATCAACCTTTAGAGCATAGGATGTAACCCGCATGGACAAAACATTATCTCATAAATCTCATGTTATTAGCGCTACACTACTTGTAAGCGGCTGCTGTATAGGGGCTGGAATGATCGGATTTCCCGTTGTGAATGCGCTAGCTGGATTCATCCCTTCTTCTCTTGCTATGATCCTTTGTTATTTATTTGCAACAGCTTCAGGGCTACTGATTTTAGAAGCCACTTTATGGTTTGATAAAAAGGTCAATCTACTTTCCATCGTAGAATTTGCTTTGGGACGTATTGTCAAGGGCGTTACTTGGTGTTTGTTTCTCTTTCTCTTCTACTGTCTCTTCATAGCCTATATCGATGGTGGTGGAGAAATTTTTACGGGCATTTTGTCTACGCTCTTGCATAAGACACCCCCGCACTTTGTAGGACCCCTTCTCTGTATCTTGTTTGTAGGAGCGAGCAGTTATGCAGGAGCAAGAGCAGTATCGGGATTCAGCAGAATCTTCGTACTTGGACTTATCATCTGCTACTGCGGGATGGTCTCTCTTGCTGTGGCCCATGTGAGTGGTACACAGCTGCTTCATATAAACTGGAGAGCCTCTTTGGCAACACTACCTATTTTACTTGTCTCCTTTGGCTACCAAAATCTGGTTCCCACTCTTGTATACTATGCAAAAAAAAATGTGAATGTGATCCGCTTTGCCATTTTTGTAGGTAATCTGATTCCTTTTTTGATTTATTTTCTTTGGAATCTCACCATCTTGGGGATCTTACCAGAAAAAGACCCTCACCTTTTGGCAAGCATTGTCCACAAAAGTGATATGATTACAGGTCTTTTAGAGCAAACCTCGGAATCGACACGGGTTCTTTTCTTTGCAAAAGCCTTTTCTTTCTTTGCCATCTTTACTCCTTTCATGGCAAACACCTTGGCTTTTGTAGACTTTTTCAAAGATGGGTTTAAAATCAGCGCAGAATCTAAATACGATCTTCTGATCTATGCTCTTGTCTTACTACCCCCTCT